>Ga0068876_10000031_pt1 | contig 100516 bp, 68 predicted proteins | sample NOAtaG_6_FD_66442 | JGI IMG/M metagenome (GOLD analysis project Ga0068876, IMG submission 66442) | Freshwater lake microbial communities from Lake Erie, under a cyanobacterial bloom - NOAA_Erie_Diel5S_2200h metaG | ecosystem: Environmental > Aquatic > Freshwater > Lake | place: USA: Ohio, Lake...
TGTATGTAAGCATGCTGCAGCAGATGGGCCTTGCGGCCGAACGTTTTTCCAGTGGCAGTTGCACCTTGCCTGGGCTGGAGGCGAAATCCTGAGCCGCTGTTCTGCGGGCAGGAGGGACTTCTGAAAACAGCAGATTCTTCACTGCCCGTTTCAGTATCGAAGCGACATCCACCGGCTGAGGCCTGTTTCCTTCTTTGCAGTCGCCGTCGGGGGAAGCCGTCTGACTTACCCTGGATAAGGTTGCGGGCGCGTTGGCGTCGACGAAGCAGAAAAACGCCTCTTCTGATGTTTACCTGCGTCGAAAGTCATACGTCACCCGCGATAGCAGCCCGTTGCTCACCCCTAAAAAACAGTCGATTGTCTGTAAGCAAGGTGTTCAGGCTACCTTGGCGACGCCCGCGTGCCGTCAGGCATTCGCCGGCGAACCTGCTCACCCTTTGAGGCTTCAGCGGCAGGCTGCACCATCCCCGTCTGGTGAATCCGAGTTGAGCCGGCCCCCGAGACACACCAATGCCGTGGACGGCGACTCCGACCGGCCGCTCCCGCACACTCACGACGCAACCGCTCGGGTGTACAGCACAGCACATGTCGACATTCGAATTCAATCAGAACTCCGCACGCAAGAAAAGGCTGCGCCGAGCTCGTGGGAACTGCGTCAACACCTTGGCGCCGCCGCTCTGGTGACCTCGAACCTGCTAACTCTGCCGGCAATGAATGTGCTTGTGGATCTGAGATCGGCCGATGTCCGTATCAAACATGCCAGCCACGACACTAGCCACGTGCGGTGTGCTATTGGCGGGGGGGGGGGCGGGTAATGCGAGGAAACGGGCGATACGCTCTCGAGATCTCGGGGACACCCACAACGATTCTGCATGCCGGTTCACCAGAGTTGCCCCGCATCCTGAAAGCCTGTTTGAGATGTTGCGATGTGACGGCTGAGAATTTGTGTCAAATCCTGCTGAATTCTCCTCTGCCCGGTGCGTCTTTCTGCTGTGGCAACAGTTTTCACGAGAGATTTGTGATGGCAGGAGTTTTCAAGATGAGTCAGAGATCTCGCGAACCTCGCGGCATTCTGGACCTCGTGTCCTCGGCAATTATTTCTGTGGGCGAATTCGTCGGGCGATACTCGGCCGTCAGTGAAAAGAGGCTGCGGGAACAGACGGAGCAGATCAGCGAAGAGCCGGTTGTTGTGGATGTTCTGACTTTTCGTTCAGTGGTGGAATGGCTGACTGACCACCGTCCGGCAGCAAAGAGTATTCAGGCTGTTCTGTTGCGTGAGCGACAGGGGGGCGAGTTGCGCATGACCACTGTTTTTATCGCCCCTTCGGGAACTCCCCTTGCAGATGCTCGCGGTCACCTGCGGGGACGTGTTCAGCGGGCTCTGGAGCTGGATCAGGAACTGCAGGAATTCTTCGGCAGTCGCAGCATGGTGCTGTTCAAATAGTTGAGTGCAGGAATCGGCGACACCACATCTTAAGAGGTTTGAAAAAATGTTTGGAATGATTGGAACTTTGATCACGCTGTTTGTCTCGGCGGCAGTGATTTACGCGGCTATTCTGACGGTCGATGCGGTCATCAACTGGTTCAGAAATCGAGCCTCAATTGTTCAGAGTGACCGCAACAATCTCGCGTTCACAATTCGGGAGCGACTCGCAGACGGGAACTATGCCGTCTACCAAGGCATCTTCAACCAGGCTTCAGGGCAACTGCTGGATGGGCAGAAGCTGGTTAGTGAAAAACTGGATTCGGAGCTGAACAGTCTGCATCGCGACAAACCTCTCGTTATTTACCGCTGACATCACAGATTTCTCACGGAGCAAAGAGATGAGTTTCATTGACTTACTGGTGTTTCTTGGCACGGCATTTGCCATTGCTGCCATCGCTGTAGCGGTGTTGAGTATTGACGCCATTTCCGACTGGTTTCGCGAGCGTGTCCAGAGTGGCGTCGTGGACCGCAACAAACTGTGTGTGACGATTTTGAAACAGATCAAAGACGGCGATTATCAGGTGGTGCAGGGAATCTTCGACAGCACCACCAAGCAGAACATCGAAGAACGCACAGTGACGGCGAGGGATATTGATCCAGATTTCCTGCGGGCTCACGACGCAAATGGACGCGCTGTTTGGCAGGTGCATGCCTGAGTCGCAGTTTTTGCGAGTTTTTACCATGTGTTTTCATCCGGAGTTGTTGCTGTGTCTGAATCTTCAGTAGTGATCGATGGCCTGGCAACGTGCGCCGCCAGCGAATTAGCGATGCTCAGAACCCGACTGAACTTTGCAATCGGACAATTCGCCGAAATGACGCGTGAGTCCGATCTGGTGGTGCATGTGTCGAAGCGGACCACGCCAGCGACACCGTCGCCCACGGATTCAGGTTCCCGGACAGCCCGTTCAGATATCAGCGAAGTCTCGGCGGAGATGCAGTTTCGTGCCGTGCCGTCGCGATGCTCCATGGATCGCGTCTGCCTGCCACCGAAAGTGCGGGAACTGATGATTTCAACAGTGGCCGCACTGGAATATGAGCAATTAATCTTCGAGGAGTGGGGATTGAAAGAAATCCAGGCTGCTCCCCGAAGTGCTCTGCTGCTGCACGGTCCGCCCGGAACAGGTAAGACGGCCGCGGCGCACGCCATCGCCGACTGGCTGAAACGCCCCATTCTGATCGCCACGACAGGCGAACTGGAAAGCAAGTATCTGGGTGATGGTCCGAAGCGTGTCGCGGCATTTTTCGAGGCGGCACGCCAGCAAAATGCAGTTGCCTTTATCGACGAAGCGGACACGCTGCTGGGAAGGCGAATGAGTGTCAGCCAGGGATCCGAGCGCGCAGCCAACAGCATGACCAGTCAGTTGCTGATTGAAATTGAGCAGTTTCGCGGTGTTATCGTGTTCGCCACCAACATGATGAGGAACATCGACGAAGCCTTTCTGACGCGGGTGCTGAGTCTGGAGATTCCGCTGCCTGATGCCCATCAGCGGCGGCTGATCTGGCAGCGGCATTTGCCCGCGCGTCTGCCCACCAGAGATGTTTGCCTTGATCGCCTGTCGTCTATCGAAGGAATCTGCGGTCGTGACATACGGAATGCAGTGCTCCTCGCGGCGACTCGGGCGGCGGCTGACAAAAGCAGACAACCAGTGACCGGGGATGACCTGATGCAGGCGCTGATGTCCGTTCGCCTCGGGCAGGAGGCTGTATCGCCGCGGTCTTCCGAAGCCGCCATCCCGGAATCTGTGCGTCGCCAAATTCGTGAGTCCGTCAGCGAACAGTCTCGCGTGGATGGGCAAGTTGCCTGAGTGACTGTCGGATTCGGCGAAATTGCAAGATTCGGCAATTCACTTCCGCTGCAACTGAATTGTCGGATCTCAGCAGCGTCTCTCAGTCAGTTTCTATTCACAGAAAGGAAATACCATGCTGAACATGCACATCCATGCATCATCATTGGTTCACAGATCGGTTGCTCGGTCGTGGCTGCTGGGCGCTGCCTGCGCTGCCTGCGCTGTGCTGCTGACGGGATGCGAACAGCGGGAACCGGAGATTCGCACTGGCGCAACCTTTGACTTCAGTTCCCTGCAGGCGGAAAAGGGGCCTGATTCCACGAATCTCCCCTTGTCTCAGTTCGGGACGACTGACCCGGCGGAGGTACACATTCGTCAACAGCAAATGCGTGAGATTTTGCAAAATCAGGAGGACATTCTGTACATGCAGCAGCAGTTGGAGGAGCAAAGGCTGTTGAACCAGATGCTCAGAGACCAGAATAACGCTTTCGGACGAGCTTTGGGGCAGGCGGTGGTTGAATAATTGCCTCGACTTTTCGCAGCGGTCGAAATTTCAGATCCCGTCTACGTTTGTGCAGAGCAGGCAGAGCATCACCTGCAGACATTGTTTGACGCTCAGCAGACGCAATTTGCAGAAGTTGAACAACAGGTGCGGCAATAGTAAACACCTGAGCGTGGCGTTCACAGCATGCCGCTGCGAGCGACTGCAACTGGGGCTACCACGCTGACTGAAAGGCGGAAGAAACAGAGATCTCAGATTGACCGCGCACACATGCCACAATCTGATCCAATGGGGGTGGCCCCCCCACCAGGCTGCTGAATCTCATAGATGTCGCTGACGTGCTGCCTTCCATCGTCGAACTGCCTGCAGTGACATAAGACATCGCCGTGAACCACCACGCGATGCTTCTACTCATATACGTCTTTGCCTCGTTTAAAAACCGAATCAGGCGACATCGACAACCCGGACACACCATAGGGCCCCTGCAAGTCCCAATCTGCAATCGGGGCGAAAGCGGAGAACACGTTGTCTAACAGGGCCGTTTCCACACGATCTCAACGAGCATCTATGATGTGCGAATGTACCTTGTTAATGATGTTGATGCGGAATTAAACGAGTTGCACGAGAAAAGCTTGTGGTATTGTTACACCGAGAGACTGCGATTTCTGTGCCGGATAAGATAGAGTGCGTTGAAATGGTGGTTGCAGCGCACCGTGGACCCAGAGGAGGGCAGTCACAATGAGAGTTTTTTTTCCTGTTCGCCCTGCACCTGACGCTCATCCAGAACATCGCGTCCGCTCAGCAGCCATCGGCACCGTCTGCTGCTGATCAGAAGTCCTCTCGCGACGCACAGATCCGGGTACGGGACAAACTCTGGCTGCAGGCTCAGACGCTGCAGTCAGAAGGCAGAGTCGAGGATGCAATCGCCGTCGGAGAACGGGTACTCTCGATCGAGCGAAAGGTGTATGGAGACACGCATGAAAAACTGACGGGCACGATGGAATGGCTTTCGCAGCAGTATCTCACTCAGCAGAATCTGTCCTCCGCGGAAACGTACGCCGTAGAATTGCTGCGTGTACAAGAAGCATTGCATGGAGAAAACGGTGGGCAGACCGTGACCTCTCGGTGGTGGTTGGACTATGTTGGAAAACTGTCAAACCAGGACCCGGCTGCGCTGAAGCGGATGCTGGCCATCGAAGCAGAAATCCAACGGCTGGTCGTGCAGAGTAACCAGGCAGCAGCGGCGGCGGAGATAGAAAAGTTGATCCCGCTTGAGGAGGCAGCACTCGGATCGGACCACCCATTTTTTGCGAATACGTGCTTAATTCAGGCGGACTGTCTGCTGACCGCCAAACAGTTCGCTGCTGCGGAAACTGCAGCGTCGCGTGCCCTGTCAATTCGCAGGAAGCAGTTGGGGGATCAGCATCCGGATACGGCGATGGTCGCCTTCCTGCTGGCCAGATCGAGGATAGGTCAGGAGCGGCATACCGACGCACTCGAGCCACTGGAACTCGCACATGACGCCTTGCTTGCCAGCCTGCAGTTCGTTAATGCTGCGTGGATGGATTCGTGGCGGGGTGACAGTTTGGCAGCGTTACAGCGCCCCGCCGAAGCGAAAACTGCGTACCAGGCAGCACTCGCAGCTTTTCGCGAGAAGAAAGGCGCTGAGGGTGAAGCACAGCAATTGAAAAGACTGGCGGATCTGGATGGGTCCGTTGATCTGAAAGTGGAACGTAACCACTTATGGGAGCAGGCCCAACAATCGCGTGCAAACCGTGAACTCAAAGAAGCCGCAGCACTGGCCGAGCGGATGCTGGCGATTGAGCGAGCCTCGTTGAGTGATGATTCGACGGAAATCACATCCTCGCTGGGCTGGCTGGCCGACGTTTACGAAAACCTTGAGCAGTGGGGTAAGGCAGAATCACGGCGGGAAGAAATCTTGCGGCGGGAGACAACACGACTTGGCGAAACGCACTGGCAGGTCACCGATGCGCGGCTGGCGGTGGAGCATGTTCGCCTGCTTGCATCGCTAACTGATGAACAGCCTAGCCAGCTTAGTCTAGCCGAAGAGTTGGGTTCAACGCTCAAAAAGAAGCACGCTGAGGGTGCATTCACCGACACCATTCCTGATGCACAAGGGATTTGTGAGATCCGGAAGACCATCCTGGGCGAGCGTCACCCGGACTACGCTACGAGCCTCAACAATCTGGCTGTGCTGTATACATCGATGGGTGACGCAGCGAAAGCGGAACCACTGTGTTTGAAGACGCTGCAGATTGTCAAAAACGTGTTGGGTGAGCGTCACCCGGACTACGCCACTTGCCTCACCAATCTCGCTGTGCTGTATTCATCGATGGGTGATGTCTTGAAAGCGGAACCGCTGTGTTTGCAGGCGCTGGAGATCTTGAGAGACGTACTGGCACGTGCAGCGCTGGTTCAGTCGGAGCGGCAGCAACTGGCTATGGGTCAGATGCTGCGATACCGACTCGACAGCTATGTTTCGTTCACACTGCAGTCCGGTCAGTTTCAGGCATCTGCAGCGCGGGAAATCCTGCGGTGGAAAGGGGCAACGCTCGTCCGACAGCGAGCTATGCGGCTGGCGGCCGAAGACCCCGCCATTGCCGATCGTTTCCGCGCCCTGCAGCAGGTCAGTCGCCGACTGGCGTCGCTCTCCCGTACAACGCCCGCTGGTGACCTTGACAACTGGAAGACACAGATCACGGATCTCACAGCGGAAAAGGAACGCCTGGAAGCACAACTGAGCCGCGACAGTTCCGCCTTTCGCTCCGCGATGGAAGAAATCACCCCGCAGCAGATCCAGGCGGCCGTTCCCCGGGATGCAGTGCTGATTGATTACCTCCAGTTCACCCGCTCTCGTCCGGCTAAAAAGAAAGGCAAATTTGATTCCACAACATCACTGCTGGCCGTGATTGTGAAACACGATGGAGAACCGCAATTGGTGGAATTGGGGCCAGTGGCTAAGCTGAGCGGAGCGATCGACACCTCGCGTGAGACGTTCGGCATGTCTCCGCAGGGCCAGCAGGCGGGTCTGCAGATTCGCCGTCAGATCTGGGAACCGCTGCTGCCGCATATTGGGGATGCCACCACGATTCTGGTCTCTGTGGACGGCGTACTGGGCCGCATGCCACTGGGAGCCCTGCCCGGCAAAACTGCGGGTACCTACCTGATTGAAGATCATCGACTGGCCATGATTCCGGTGCCCCAGCTGCTGCCGGCTCTGGTCAGCGATCTGGGTCGCAGGGACCTCTCGCGGGAACTGCTGCTGCTGGGTGATGTGAATTACGACAGCGAACCGGCAAAACCCGATGACGACGCACCGAAGAAACGTAAAAAGCGGCGTCCCGGTGAAAGTCGCGGTGACACAGTCGGCTCGGAATTCAGGCCGCTTCCTGGATCAGCGGACGAAGTCGATTTGATTGAAAAGTTGTATGTCGATTTGTTCGAAACAGAGGCGGCCGACATTCAGTCTCTGAATCAGTCGACGGCCTCAGAGTCTGCCTTTCGTGAATTCGCGGGACAGTTTCGTCACCTGCACCTTGCAACACACGGATTTTTCTCACCAGCCACTGTACAGTCGGCCTTGTCCCCGGAAGCAATCAGGGAAGGCGCGCAGAGGCGCCTGGCCGTTGAGACACCTGCCGCATCGTCGGTATCCGTGCCGCGGATCACGGGAATAGGAGCGCAGCTTGAGGTTGTTGCTGACGGGGCGGTGGTTGAACAATTTATTCCTGACGGGCCAGCTGCCAGACACGGGAAGCTGAAAACGGGCGACGTGATCATTGGTGTGGGGTCCGGGGATGATGAAATCGTTTCGGTGGCAGGCATGTCACTGGAGCAGATCGTGCAGCGGATTCGAGGACAGGAAGGCTCGACTGTGCGGCTGCAGATCAAACCAGCGGATTCCGAGGAACTGCAGGTTTATTCGCTCGTGCGAGCTGTCGTGCCCGGGACTGGCGGGGTTGCGGCGCCTTCAAATACGGCACCGCAAATGGACCCCGGGGACGTCCAGGTCACGGGGTTCAATCCGGACCTGTTGTCGGGGCTGGCCCTTGCAGGTGCGAATCTGCAGCCCGGGCCGGGCCGTGATGATGGAATTCTGACGGCCCAGGAGATTGCGTTCCTGCCGCTCAATGGCGTGGACACTGTGGTCCTGTCGGCCTGCGAAACGGGCTTGGGCAACACGGCGGGCGGGGAAGGCCTGATCAGTGTCCAGCGCGCATTCCAGATTTCGGGAGCAAGGACGACGCTGGCCAGTTTCTGGAAGGTCAACGATGTGGTGACACAGCGTCTGATGGTGCGTTTCTATCGCAACCTTTGGGAAAAGGACATGTCGCGACTGGACGCGTTGCGGGAAGCCCAGCTGTATGTGCTGAACAATCCCGACGCCATCCGCGGCGCATCCCTTGACCCGGACGAGCAAAGTCGGACGAGGGTGTCACCACTGTACTGGGCAGCATTTACCCTGTCCGGGGACTGGAGGTAACGAGCGGAGAGATTCTGCGTTCAGTCGGGCTAGGACCGCCAGATGTTTACCGAATGATCGGGCGATGTCCGGTGGCTGAAGGCACCGCTGGCAGGGGACCCCCTGCGGATAGACGGCAAAGTACGGCTGCTGAAGAATTTTCCGGCATCTGCTTAACTCAGTCGGGCAGTTCTGTCCAACGGGCACAAGGGAACCGATCGACAGCCAGCAGCGAGCGGCGGATCGTGACCCTGTCGTGCGTGATCAGGAATGGTCCTGATCACCGCACACACCACCTGATTGGGGAGACTTCGCGATGTTTGGAATTCAGAAACTGTTGGTTTGCGTTGTGGCCGTGGCCTGTCTGGCTCAGCCGGCAATGTCCAGTCCCGTCGGTGGCCGTAAGTATGACGTTCACCGAGTGGCAGCGCACACGACGGATGTCTTTCACGTGACGTTCCGTGGCAACGAGGATGCAGCAGTGGTCATCAGCGGTGATGGTGACACGGACCTCGATTTGTATGTGTACGATGAAAATGGCAATCTGATAGGTTCGGACACCGACGGCAGTGATGACTGTGTCGTGCGATTCAACCCGCGGTGGACGGGAGTGTTTCGGATTGAGGTTCGCAATCTCGGCAGCGTGTACAACCAATATCAGATCGGCTGCCTGTGATCAGTACTCAGGTGGGAGTGCCGGTTATCGGGGGACAGTTGTGCTCATCAGAGCACCTGTCCCCTGGTGTCGGAGCAGGGAATTTCTGCGGCCACACGCATTTGCCTGAGGGACGGCGCGCGGCGCCTCCTGTGTGCCGTAAGGCTTGTCTGGGCCACAAACTATCACTAACCGCGGAAAACCCCTTTGGTTTGGTGGATTTCGCTCCCGTACGCCGGTAGTGTTTTGGGCGCTTTGGGCGTATCGAGGGCACGACCAGTGTGCTTGTCGAACACGCGACTCACAGAGCATGTCCTGGCAGTTTTCGTTAGTCGGTCCGGCAGCTGCATGTGGTTCTCGGAGCGGCAAGCGGCGTACACTGATCGAAGACTGCGCATACGTGACTTCACAGGAGCTGAACAATGCTGCGTCGATGCTTGCTGCTGGTATTCGCCCTGTCTGGGTTCCGTGTCTGTACGCCGATTTTTTCTCAGGACAGCGCGGCACCGGCTCCTTCGGCCTCCGCTGCTGACACGCAGACGAAGCTGCGAGCCCGTGACGAAGTGTGGCAGCAGGCTCAGGCTTTGCAGTCCGCAGGCAAAGCGGCGGAAGCGATCACCGCCGGTGAGCGTGTGCTGGCGCTGGAACGGGAGCTGTATGGCAACACCCATGCAGAACTGACTGGAACAATAGAGTGGCTTTCGCAGCAGTATCTGGCACAGCAGAATCTGCCACAGGCGGAAACGTACGCGGTGGAACTGCAGCGTGTGCAGGAGGCGTTGCATGGAAAGGCGGGCTGGCAGTCTGTGTCCGCCCGGTGGAGGCTGGACTACGTTCGAAAACTGTCAAAGGTGGAGCCAGCGACGCTGACTCGGATGCTGGGCATTGAAGCAGAGGTCAATCGGCTGCTGGCCGAGGGCAAGCAGGCAGAGGCCGCAGCGGAAAGAGAGAAGCTGATCCCGCTGGAGGAAGCTGCACTGGGATCAGACTATCCATTTTTTGCGAATACGTTCGCAAATCAGGCGGACTGTCTGCTGACCGCCGAACAGTTTGCCGCTGCGGAAACTGCGGCTTCGCGTGCACTGTCAATTCGCCGGAAGCAGTTGGGCGATCAGCATCCGGACACCGCGATGGCCGCCTTTCTGCTGGTGAGGTCGCTGATAGGTCAGGATCGGCATAGCGAGGCTGTGGAGCGGCTGATACTGGCTCGTGACGCGTGGCTGGCAAGTGGTCTGTTAGTTGACGCTGCGTGGATGGATTCCTGGCGAGGTGACAGTCTCGTCGTGCTCAAACGTTACGCCGCAGCGAAAGCCGCGTACGAAGCAGCACTGGCAGTTTTTCGTGAGCAGAAGGAGGCTGAGGGTGAAGCACAACAATTGACGAGGCTTTCGAATCTGGCCGACGTGTACGTAGATCTTGCTGCGTGGAGCGAGGCAGAATCGCTCCGCGAGGAGATTCTCCGGCTGGAAACAGCGAGACTCGGAGAACAGCACTGGCAAGTAATTGATGCGAGGCTCGCGGTAGGCCATGTTCGTCTTCTTGCAACACTCACGGATGAACAGCGCCGCGAGGTCAAATTGGGCGAACACCTGAATTCTGAGGTTCTGAAAAAGTACGCTGCGGGTGCATTGAGCGCCGCCATTCCTGATGCCGAGCGGATTTGTGAGATCCGGAAGACCATTCTTGGTGATCGTCACCCGGACTACGCGACCAGCCTCGACAATCTGGGTTCGCTGTATTTATCGATGAGTGACGCATCGAAAGCGGAACCCCTGCATGTGCAGGCACTGGAGATTCGCAAAGCGGTGCTTGGCGATCGTCACCCGGACTACGCCAGCAGCCTCAACAAGCTGGCTGGTCTGTATGAATCGATGGGTGTCCCTGGGAAAGCTGAACCGCTGTATCTGCAGGCACTGGAGATTCGCAAAGCGGTGCTTGGCGAACGTCACCCGGACTACGCCAGAGTCCTCAACAATCTGCTTGGTCTGTATGTATCGATGAGTGACTTTGCGAAAGCGGCACCCCTGCTGGTGCAGTTGCTGGAGATTCAAAAAGCGGTGCTTGGCGATCGTCACCCGGACTACGCTAGAGGCCTCAACAGTCTGGCTGCTCTGTATTTATCAATGGGTGACTTTGCGAAAGCGGAACCCATGTTGGTGCAGTCGCTGGAGATTCAAAAAGGGGTGCTTGGCGATCGTCACCCGGACTACGCGACCAGTCTCAACGGTCTGGCTGTGCTGTATTCATCGATGGGTGACCCTGGGAAAGCTGAACCGCTGTATCTGCAGTCGCTGGAGATTCAAAAAGCGGTGCTTGGCGATCGGCACCCGGACTACGCCAGAGGCCTCAACAACCTGGCTGGTCTGTATAAATCGCTGGGTGACGCATTGAAAGCGGAACGCCTGTTTGTGCAGGCACTGGAGATACGAAAATCGGTGCTTGGCGATCATCACCCGGATTACGCCGCCAGCCTCAACAATCTGGCTGAACTGTATGCATCGATGGGCGATTATGCGAAAGCGGAACCCCTGTATCTGCAGGCGCTGGAGATTGTCAAAGCGGTGCTTGGCGATCGTCACCCCTACTACGCCGTCAGCCTCAACAATCTGGCTCAACTGTATGCATCGATGGGCGATTATGCGAAAGCGGAACCCCTCTATCTGCAGGCGCTGGAGATTCAAAAAGCGGTGCTTGGCGATCGTCACCCGGACTACGCGACCAGCCTCAACAATCTGGCTGCGCTGTATAAATCGATGGATGACGCTGCGAAAGCAGAGCCGCTGTATGTGCAGGCGCTGGAGATTCGCAAAGCCGTGCAAGGCGATGGTCACCCGGACTACGCCACAGGCCTCAACAATCTGGCTGATTTGTATTGTTCGATGGGTGATTTTGCGAAAGCGGAACCCCTGTTTGTGCAGGCGCTGGAAATTATCAAAGCGGTGTTGGGCGATCGTCACCCGTTTTACACCGGCAATCTCAACAATCTGGCTGTGCTGTATTCATCGATGGGCGATTATGCCAAAGCGGAATCCCTGTATGTGCAGGCGCTGGAGATTCAAAAATCCGTGCTTGGCGACCGTCACCCGAACTACGCGAACTGCCTCAATAATCTGGCTATGCTGTATGAATCGATGGGTGACGGTGCGAAAGCGGAACCCCTGTATCTGCAGGCGTTGGAGATTTCCCGCGACGTACTGGAACGTGCGGCGCTGGTGCAGTCAGAACGGCAACAACTGGCCATGGGCCAGATGCTCCGATACCGACTCGACAGCTATGTTTCGTTCACACTGCAGTCCGGTCAGTTTCAGGTCTCTGCGGCGCGGGAGGTGCTGCGGTGGAAAGGGGCGACGCTGGTCCGACAGCGAGCCATGCGGCTGGCTGCCGAAGACCCCGCCATTGCCGATCGTTTCCGCGCCCTGCAGCAGGTCAGTCGCCGACTGGCGTCACTGTCCCGCGCAACGCCCGCTGGTGACCTTGACAACTGGAAGACACAGATCACGGATCTCACCGCTGAAAAGGAACGCCTTGAAGCACAGCTGAGCGGCGACAGTTCCGCCTTTCGCTCTGCCATGGAAGAAATCACCCCGCAGCAGATCCAGGCGGCCGTTCCCCGGGATGCAGTGCTGATTGATTACCTGCAGTTCACCCGCTCTCGTCCGGCTGAAAAGAAGGGCAAATTTGATTCCACAACATCACTGCTGGCCGTGATTGTGAAACACGACGGAGAACCGCAATTGGTGGAACTGGGGCCGGTGGCTAAGCTGAGCAGCGCGATCGACACCTGGCGTGATAAGTTCGGTATGTCTCCGCAGGGCCAGCAGGCGGGTCTGGAGATTCGCCGTCAGATTTGGGAACCGCTGCTGCCGCATATTGGGGATGCCAATACGATTCTGGTCTCTGTGGACGGCGTACTGGGCCGCCTGCCGCTGGGAGCCCTGCCGGGCAAAGCTGCGGGCACCTATTTGATTGAAGATCATCGTCTGGCCATGATCCCGGTGCCCCAGCTGCTGCCGGCTCTGGTCGATGATGCAGCACACACCACAACCTCCCAAGGGCTGCTGCTGCTGGGAAATGTGGACTACAACAGCGAAGCACCGCAAGCTGATGGTACGGCGACTACGGAACGAAGAAAACGGCCTATCGGCGAGTACCCGGGGGACCTGGTTGACGTCGAATACGAAACCCTTCCCGGAGCGGCTGAAGAAGTCGAGTTGATCAGGAAGTTGTATTCCGAAATACCGGGAAATAAGGCCACAGATATTCAGCTGCTGAAGCAGACGGAGGCCTCCGAAGCAGCGTTTCGAGTAAACGCTGGTAAGTTTCGGCACATCCACGTGGCAACACACGGATTTTTCGCACCGGCCAGAGCCCAGTCAGCGTTTTCTCCGGAAGCCATCAACGACGCTGCAGAGAGGTCATCTACCATTCTGTCGCCGGCAGCAGGGGTAGGTCCTGTGCCGCAGATAACGGGAATCGGAGCACGACTGGAGGCAGTGGAAGAGGGAGCTGTCGTTGGCCAGTTGCATCCGGATGGGCCGGCAGCCAGAGGCGGGAACCTGAGAGCCGGTGACGTGATCATCGGAGTTGGCGAAGGAGATGGTGAAATCCTCTCGCTGGCCGGCATGCCGCTGCCGCAGATTGTAGAGCGGATCCGAGGTCTGGAGGGTTCGACAGTGCGCCTTCGCGTGCAGCCTTCAGGCTCAACCAAAACACAGGTGGTTTCCATCGTGCGCGCGGCCGTTCCAGGGGCAGCAGTCGGTGCTCCGGCAACATCGAGCGTTGCATTCCCTGCCGAGATGTTGGAGTCTCAGGCCAGGGGCTTCAATCCGGACGTCCTGTCCGGTCTTGCTCTGGCGGGTGCAAATCTTCAGCCGGAGCCGGGCAAAGACGATGGCATCCTGACGGCACAGGAAATTGCCTTTCTGCCGCTCAGCGGAGTGGACACGGCTGTGCTGTCAGTCTGCGAAACGGGACTTGGAAGCTCGGCTGGCGGGGAAGGCCTGATCAGTGTCCAGCGCGCCTTCCAGATCAGTGGAGTGCGAACCACGGTTGCCAGCCTGTGGAAAGTAGATGATCGAGTCACTCAGTTTCTGATGGAAAGGTTCTATCGCAACCTTTGGCAGAAGAAAATGACACGACTCGATGCAATGCGAGAGGCTCAGTTGTACTTATTGAAAAATCCGCAACAAGTCAGTGAGCTTCTGCGCAGCGTCAAACGGGCTGAAGACTCTCAGAAATTCTCTGATGTCTCACCATTCTACTGGGCAGCCTTCACGCTGTCTGGTGATTGGCGGTGACCTGAGTTCCCTATCGCCGGGGGTTAAAGTCTTTCAGATCGTCGTACCTATGAACAACGAAGAGCGAATCCGCTTACCTTTCGATGTTGATCACCCGGACAGTGATACACGTGGAATACGGTGCCTGCCGAAATTCTGGAAACGCATCTGCCTGAATGCGGCAGAGCAATTCAAAACAGCCCCGATGCGTAACTATTGTCCAGGGCGGCAGTAGCCTGGTGGACGCAGGATCAACCCAGCAGTACGACATGCATCAACTGTCGGCTTGTCTGAAGCCAACGCCGATGGCGGAAAACAAGATTGTGCACGATCGGTTTCACGTGATGCAGATGGCGACTAGGGCTGTGGACAAATTACACGTGGCTGTCGACTTTTGAGAATCTCACCGAGAACCAGCAAATGCATCTTCGATGCAACCTAAGCTCGTCAGCTCCAGACCGGAAAGGCATGTGCGTACAAAGAGGTGCTCCGCGATCTTTGCGTCCAGAAAACCGCAGCGTCAGCGACCAGGTTTTACAACGAGTGGTACCGGCGAGCGATCCACACAAAGCTCGAGCCGATGAGGGCCGTGGCGAAATCCATCAGGGAGCGACTCAGGAATGTTGAGAGTTACTGCACACAGAAGATTACCAACGCCGTGGCTGAGGGATTGAAAAGCAAAAATGTCAATCAAACGCCGTGTTAGCGCCAAGAGAAACCGGGGAAACTTCAAGGTTGCAAATCTCTTCTACTGCGGCGGCCTGAGTCGTGCCCGACAATGAACCTGGATGCACCTCAAATTGCCGGTAAAAATCGCGAGTTTCCCAAGAATTTCTTGAAATCCAACTGAACTCGCCGAATTTCACCCGTCGCCAAACGTCTTCCTTCTGCTGATTACGGAACTAACGACACACCATAAGGACTTCTTCTCTGAGTCAATCACCATGCAGCAGAAATGCACACCAGAATTCCAAAGCAGTATGGGAAACCAGGCAAAAGCCAATGTCCAGTACCTCGGGGCTCGCCTGATCGGCCGTGACACAGAAGTCCGACTCGTGCTCTTGTCAGCGCTGGCCAGAGAGAATTCACTGTTGATCGGCCCGCCCGGGACCGCCAAAAGTCTGCTGGCTACGGAAATCTGCGGACTGTTTCAGGCTGCACCCGATTCCAGTGAACACATCCGCATCTTTCAGACGCTGATGATGCGTTTCACAAAACCAGAGGAGATTTTTGGTCCCCTCGATATTCCTGCACTCCTCAATTCCCGACATCAACGCCGCACAGCGGGTTATTTGCCAGAGGCGCACATTGCCTTCCTCGATGAAATCTTCAAGGCCAATTCAGCGATACTGAATTCCCTCCTGACTCTGACAAACGAGCGATCCTTCCGCAATGGCGATTCCGTCTCCAAAGTACCCCTGATCTCACTCATTGGGGCAAGTAACGAATTGCCACGTCCGGCTGCCGCTGATGCTGCCTCGGATGCTCTCACTGCACTCTTCGACCGATTCATTATGCGTCTCTGGTTCGACAATCTGCCGGATGATTCCGCGCCCTCACTCTTCCGGGCCTACCTCGACAAAACCGACGACTCACTGCCTGCCAACGCCTTTCCACCCCTGCCGGAACCATGCTCAGCACAACCGTTCCGAATCAGTGACCTCGATCTGGCCTGGCAATCAGCGGCCACTGTGCTGATTCCATTTCCTCTGTTAAGACTTCTGTTGGCACTGCGTTCTCGATTCCACAAGGAGAGCCAGACTCTCGCCGTTACGCTGGCCAAAAGCCAGAACTCCCGCCCCCCATTCTACGTCAGTGATCGTCGCTGGAAACTGATCCTGCGTCTCATGCAGATCGCTGCATGGTACGACGGTCGCTCCGCTATCGGGGTTCCGGAACTCGCTCTGCTGCCGGAACTCACTGCCTGTCACAGGGATGACCTGTCCATGATCTGCAGGCTAACTGCAGACATTTCAGCACTGGGTGAACAAACCGATAATCCAGTGACCGTCGTCGAGTGGTGCGTGCAACAATCGCAGCAAACCCAAAAAAATGTCCACGCAACGCCAGTCAAGCAACGCACCGTCCAGCAGAAACAGCAGGTGCAGGCCTCCATCCATGCTTTGAAATGTCTGCAGCAGTTGTCAGATGCTCAGGAACACAATTTCGACGATCTGGAATCGATCTGGACACTTGAACCCCTGCTGAGACGCATGTTCGCTGAGCACAGCAGGAGCAACAGCAGGAACCACCAAACGGTCATCAATCACCCAAGCCTGCAAGAATGCCTCAAAAAACTTGAGTCGCTGCAGTTTCCCCTGAAAACGGCAACCGCCGACATCTTTGTCCCCCGGACTGACCTGACAATCCCCAAAACCATCGACCTTGACGGTTTGACATTCGTGCATGTCGCTACACAGCAGAAACATGCAGCCGAATGGCATATCACAGCGACACCAGACCCTTTCCTGATGTCCGCAACCATGATTTCAGAAAGAGACTGGAACAGGACGTTGAAAGACCCCACTGGCTCAACAAAGCCCAAACGCGGCATCTCCGAAGTTGAGTTGAATGCCTTCTTTTCGAAATTGAAGGAACGCCTTCAACCACTACTGCATCAGCAGGGCTTCAATCTTCGAGATTGCAGACTGCCAACTCCAGACGAATGGCGAGCCGCTGTCAGCAGCCTTGACCCCACAGCCAAACCAAAGGCCGCACTGGATGCCATTCCAATCAACTGCAAATCTGAAACCGGGAGGACCCCTGACGTCACAACTGTGGACGACACACGCTTCCGTCAGGGCCCGCACTTCCATTCGCTGCTCGGAAATTGCTTTCAAAAATGCTCATCGCACAACAAAAGCGTGCTGGTCGGAGGAAGTTATCTGCAGTCCCGCAGTGAGTGCTTCAACACTCTCGAAACACCGCTGCCAGACGTGCACAACCAGAATCAACTGACCAGCTTCCGCATCGTTCTGATACTTCAGTAATTCTTCACTACGACCTTTATTCCGAAAGAGAGCTCTTCCGATGGCCAACTCCAATACCCGCGAAGCCCTCATCAAGACACCCTTCAGCGACGATGCCCCGTATATTGCATGTCCCAAATGCGGCACTCTCGCTACACTCAGACGTCCGGGAAGTGTTCGACCAGTGCTCGCTGACAAAACCAGAGACAGTCTCAATAGACATCTCCGCAGCTACCGCCAATACGTAATTTCGATTGCCACAACACTAAATCAGATAAACGACGGCGTTGAGGGCAGAAATCCGATCATCGACAGGACAATCGACGTCGACCGCCTCACACCGCATTTAGAACAATTTCAAGCAAAAGAGCACACTCGGAGCATTCAAGCCGAGGGTCGCCAGCAGGGGGGACACTTTGCCCTTGTTGATGACATCATCTGGTGTTTAAGCAACGGTGATGTGCAGGCATTGATTATGGCTCATATCAAAAAACTGCACACTTTATTATCATCCAGCGATTCAACAGGCTCTGAGGCTCCGCCAAGTCCGGACATCTGCGCGATCATTGAATACCTTTTACTGCCGATCGAAAAGTCGGACCTGTTCGCCGCCACGACGGCTATCACTCTCGACGAACCTCGAGTTGCCCTCTGGGTTCAGAAAATACGCGCTGAAGCGAGGATTAAACACTGTCGAGCTGCTAACGCCCCAAACGATGACTCTCCGCAGCAGCAGGACGAAGGTGGGGCACAGGACGTCAGTATCGTTCACGTCATCGACCAGCTTGGGAAACTCTGCCCCACAGGCGCTGGCTATCTGATGAAGTATCTGAGCTTGCTGGCACACTGGATTGAAGACAAGTCTCACTTCGACACGAGCATCTATGCCGAATTATCTACGAGAGACCTCTCCCTAAAGACAGCACCTTCCACAGCCACAGCTACAGCCACAGCACCCACCGACGGTGATGAAAGAATGCAGCCGGAAGACCTGCGATCTGCGCTGCTGAACCGCTGCGAAAGGGCTGCATTTCTGGTGACTCTGATGCTGATGCACATGACAGCAGGCGGGCGAGACGCGATCATAAAGAACTTCAGCCCGCAGGGACGCTTGCCAACTGGAAATGGCGAGTACCGCCTGCCGGAGATTACCGCGATCACTTTCGATTCCCTGCGGCGGCTGATGCAATCCACAGAAGTGTATTTTCATGACATCCTCGATATTCGTATGGAATACTCTGAGGTGCTGCAAAGCATCGCCGAAATAACGAGGGCCAGCGACGAGACGGCACACGGATGGTTCATCAGAGTCATCAGAGACACAAATATCGGTCAGTTGCTTTCACGGATCTTTGGATTCGGCTGTCAGGGACCGCCCGCACAGATGCTTTCATTCAAAGAGACCACAATATCGGATGGTTCGACCGACTTCGGAATCAAGGACATTTGCGGATGGATTCCTAAAGACGAGCAAACCTACAGCATTCTTCTGATAGGTTCACCCGGCTGCGGAAAGTCATATGCATTCCTTTCAGGGATGAAGACGCTTCCTGCAGCACTTAGCCAGAAATCAGGATTCACTTATCAGTTTTCGGCAAACTCTGATATGTTGATGGACAGACTGAGGTCAGCATTTAATGCTCGGAAAACCCCAAGTCGCACCGAAATCAGCAGCTATCACTGTATAGAATTCACGCTCTGGCCGGCCCAAAGCCATGGGAAACGGCTGCATTTTGTCGTCAGCGACATCGCCGGCGAACAGGCAACACAACGGCTTCGTGAAGGTGATTCCTCACCGCTTGTGGGGCAAACTCTCCGCAGTGCGGACATTATCGTGGCGTTTTTTGATCCTTCAATTGATCCGGATTTCGCTTCACGGATTGAGACCGGCCCACAGGCGGGGAAGCTGCAACGGCTCATCCAATGTCGCAGGAATGCTCGCAAGGACCGACCTGATGAGATCAGCGCAGGCTTAGGCGGCTCCGAATCTGTTGCGGACGTCAGCCAGCTGGCTTTCATTGACTCAATTCTCACCGTGTGTAAGAGTGAACGCCCAGCGGGCGACAAAGCTCATCTGATTCTGGTGGTTCCCAAAATTGACCTGTATGCAGATCTTGAGCAGACGGTTTACGACAGTGGTTCAAGCGGCTCAGAGACTGAGCCCTATATCATGCAACGTGTCTTCACCGATGCTTGCCAGTCAGGTCTCATTTACCCACAAAAAACCCCCAGTGCGTCGGAGGATAACAAACTGAAATGGATGACATCATCTGGAGTGGAGTACGCTCCTGCGGCGACTGGCTCCACGCCGCAGGACAATCAGCCTGCAGAAACTACATCCGGCGGCGCCGGCGTTGCTGCTACGCCGTCGCCACTCTGCGGCACTCTAGCGGGGGCTGTGGAACGCTACGTGAATGGAGTCGTACAACAGCTCGATGCACTTTCGCAGAGCTGCGAAACTGGACTGCTCAACCTTGGGCGACTTGTCGACGGTGATCCCGAACTTGGGCGGGAGGCAAAGAATTGGAATAATCAAATGCAGGCACTCATTGAGGGACTGAGGTCCGAATTTGCCAGTGTTCACCTGCTGCCCGTTTCAGCTCAGGGCAAATCGGATATGGATTCAGAACAACTTACTGGCAGGGATGACGAGCCAAACTCCGAAGCTGACGACAGCGACCAGACGCCAGACGAGGATTTGCAATATCCAACTGGTGAAGATGACCAGTCCACTGCCCAGGCGCACCACAGGCACCCTCGTTCTGCGAACACACCTTCCAGAATTGCCCCGATCGAGGGACATCCACAGAAATTCAGCGAGTTCATGATCCTCGGGCCGGCGATGTTGATGGTCAAAAAGCAATGGCTGCCAAAGCCGACGCCTCAGCCCTCACCAGATCCGACGCCGCAGCCCTCACCAGATCCGACGCCGCAGCCTCACCAGATCCGACGCCGCAGCCCTCACCAGATCCGGTGATGCAGTCAGCGGCAGCGCAAACCGCGACAAATCCGACCGCAGGACAACGTCTGCGGCCAAGGCGCTAAACTGGATCCACAGGGGGGTACAACTCTCAACGTTGATTCAACTCAGCAAAAGGGGAACCCGTCAATGAAAGGACTGTCCATAAGATCGGAAGAGCAGGAATTGCAGGCCGCGCTGACAGAACGGAGGCGGCCTGTTCTTCCCATGAATTCCTGGCCCGGAGATGCCGTGTATTATGAATATCTTCGCTGGCTCGACCAAAACCCAGAAGTGCAGGACTGGAGTATGGGGCGGGTGGAAAATGCCCGACGTGTCGTCCGACTGCTGCACGCCGTCGTTAACTGCGTGGAGGCAAAGCTTGAGAAACAGCAGGCCGCCACCGCTGGAAACGAGACGCCATCCGATTTACAGCACGATCATCAGATGGGTCAGCAGGAAGACGCGCCGTCCATCAAAAATCGCGGCAGACTGTGGGGACTACTCAGAAAACACCTCTTTAAGAACAGGGACGAAAAAAGAAGCCGCATGCAGAATGAACGGCAAGCGGCAAGAAATTGCTTCCAAACACTGACACACTCGGAGAAAATCATCCACACAGCCAGAGACTCTGGACTGTTGCGGGAAGTCATCGAAGAACTTGGCTTCGCGGCTTCAGGTTGGGATCTGTCCTCTGGAAATCTCAGCAAATCCGCAGTCGAAAAAATTCGCGATACTCTGTCACAGCTAAAGTCAAATCCCCAGTTACAACAAGTCCTTGAGGATCTTGGAAGGCTCGAAAAAACCGCACACGATGACCGAACTTCACGTCTCGCTGATTTCATCGAAGCCTGCACCCAAACTCGCAAAGTTCTGCGCGATCTCGTCGTGCCCGGGGTCGTAATGGACGTTACTGGTATTGACCAAAGTGATCACATAGATCTCATGCTCTCTGACGAACTGGCGTTCCTTGCACTTCCTCAGCTGAGAGCCGTCTGGTGCCAGAGATTCATCGAAAGCCAACTGACAACCTGGAAGGTGCAGGGAACAGATGTTGAACAGTTGGAGGTGCCAATTCAGGCTAAGCATTCGCAGGGTAGTCCTGTGCGCAGCGGACCGCTGATCGCCCTGCTGGATACTTCCGGCTCCATGGCAGCAGGGATCCGCGAACCGATGGCAAAAGCGCTCGTTCTGCTGCTCTGCCAAATCGCACAACGACTCAGCCGAAGGATCTTTGTCATCAGCTTTTCCGGCCCCGGGCAGACGCTCGACTTCGAGTTCACACCAAATGCAGACGGCTTGCATCGGCTCGCTGAGTTCCTGCAGTGGAACTTTCATGGTGGTACTGACATTGACGCACCACTGCAGCGCAGTCTGCAGAAATGCCTTCTGGACACCACCTGGTCTACAGCCGATATCGCAATCATCAGCGACGGAGATTACCACCTCAGCCCGCACACCGTGCAACTCGTCGCAGACTGCAGGAACAAACGGGGACTGAACGTCTCCGCACTGCTGATCGAAGGCTGCAGCGACGCCTCGCAGAAAATCTGCAGCCCGAGCGACATACATCGGCTCAAAAATTGGAATGCTGCGCGAAAATACAAGTAAACTTCTACTTCGCCCCGCCTTGCTCAAAAGCTGATCGACAGCAGCATCTCGGATTGTGCAACCACTCAATACTGGCAAAACAGTGCGTCGCACCCCCAAAAATCCTCGCCCGGTCCCCGCAATCCCCAAAATGCCGTCAACCCGGCAGCCTCATGCCTCCACCAACCTGCGCAGCTCCTCGGTAATTGCGTTGGCAGCAACGACAACCTGACTGTTGCCAATCTGCAAATGTGTACACAAGCCCGAACACAAGGCTTCAAGGGCTTTTCCCACACGCTCGCAGGAACCACCTGCGGGAAACGAAAGCTGCAGAACCAGATGCTCCCCCGGCAGTCCTGCGAGCAATGCTGCAGACTCTTCGAAACGCAACGTTGCTTCTGACGCCTGAAATAAAGTCCAGCAACCGTTCGAAACACGAACAAGTCGCTGCGTCAGGGACGCTGGATCAATCCCCGACACCCGTATCTCAGTACGGAAAGCGATTGAATCGTCCTCATCCGAACGGCCTGAAGAACCCAGTGACAGTGAAATGAGAAACGGTGACCGAGAAGTTGTTCCCCCGGTTCTGATCAGCGGTCGAACTGGTTCGGACTGCGAATCCAATGCTGCGGATTTCAACTGCCGTAATGCAGTCTGGATCGCAGCGGTACCACCCGTGTGTTCACTGGGCATTCGATACCGATCCCACCAAAAATCTGTGGGTTCCTGCATAATCTCTGCGGCTAGCTGAGACAATCCACATGGATTCATGGCCAGATCAAACAATTCTGACTCGGACAGGCAATCCAGCCCCGACTGCAGAATGTCCGATACTACGGACTCAGACAAAATTGCAGCCGTGGGGTAACGGCCGTCAGTGATGCTACAGAGCACCTGCATCCACGCGATCCGACTGGGCATATCGAGCAGCACAGACTCAAGAGCAAGTTTCAGGTCCGCCACTGTGCCGCTGTCTGCCGACCGGGACTTGACCGCTGCCAGCAGCATCGGAAATCTGGATTGCACGTTTGAATACTGTGGAGCCATAATTCTTTCAACCTGTTTCCGAGACTTCAGCAGGAATTCAGACCCGGGTCCAGTACGAATTCAGACAGTTTCGCAGTTTGCACACCAATTCAGGAAGTCGCTGACTGACTCTTGCTGCTGATTTGCCAATGATTCCTGCAATCTCAATCTGAGCCAACCCCTCAACATATTTGAGTTGAATCATGGTTCTGTCGAGTTCGGTCAGGCGTTCGAGGCAGCGCGGCAAATAATCGTGAAAAGCCTCCAGGTACTCGTTTTTGCAGGAAGCTTTCAAATCAGGATACTCCTGATCCAGAATCTCAGCCGCTACGGACACACATCTGGTGGTACGCTTTTTTCGATAGTGATCGGACCACCTGTTCCGGATCGCTATGCATAAATAGGAACGCCAGCATTCAGGCACCACTGTCTGCCATTGAGACAGAAAACTTTGCAGAGCCTCCTGCAGGACATCCTCCGCTGAATTCCTGTCGAAACAGCCCCTGGCTCTACCGACACTTTCAGCGTATCCCAGTAAGCTGTTGTATTCACGAACAAGCCAATTCTCAATCTCATGACGATCTGGCATATCTCACCTTGAAGTGGACTGGAGTGTCGCAGTTTACCATCGATTCGTTATGGAATACAGTCAGATCACGCAATTATGCCGTGCTGAGACTGCTGCATTCATCGGCCCGCTGTGCAGCCTTGATCCCGCTTCCATGACGATACTCACAATGATGAAAGTCCGAAGCAGGTGAAAGCTGAAATTGCATGAAATGCTCCGGGTAGCTTCTGCAGAAACTCATTTCGTACCTCATTCACTATTCGTGCTGCCCGAAAAGGACCATCCCACCCTTCAGCCTGCTGTTCGTTCAGCGATTCCATCAGTCGCTCTGTAACACGCAGACAAAACATCGCACTGTAAACACCATGAATCTGCCAGCGGGCTCCCACAAACACGCGACCACCATTCACAAGTGTCTCGGTGAATAACCCCCGGATCCCATCCTGATCATCATGATATAAACGGCCCACAAGACAGGAACAGAGCAGCAGCAGTTCGTTTCCTCGAAAATCCCCCTCGCCCTGCCACACATCAGAGCGGTTCCGCTGTCCGCCAGTCTCCTGCGTTCTCCTCACACGGGGCGCCACCCGGATCCTTGACCTCCGCAGATGGTCGCCGGAGGCACCACTTCCCACCTGCCCATGGCCTCCAATAATCACGAGGGGAAAAGAACGTGCCGCCAGAGTGGATTGAATCGTTGCCCGGTCCGCGCGCGGTGTATCTGCCGCCGAACTGCATTTCCACTGTCCTGCTCTGCCCGCAGCCCCTGCGGACAACTGATGCAGGCCGGCATGCAATAACCCTAACCCGTCAGCACAGTTTTCCAGTCTCAACGATGCGGATTCCCAAACAGCCGCAAAAATCTCCCTGCTGGGTTTGTCGCCGGTCGGTTGCTCCCGCGTCTGAGCTTCGGTGACAGCGAGGCTGGTTGACAAAACCATCGCTACGGATCGCACTCGCTGGCAGAGCGGAATGCCGGCCACAGGGAGGAATTCCAGGGGAGCCGCTGAGAGAATCCCGTCCACGGTCAACAACAGGTCCGTATCGGAAGTCAGGTGCGGACAGAGTTCATCAAGACACAACTCCTGCGCGATGGCTTCTCTGTGCGTCGCACATGCGGAATTCAGCACGGCATCCAGTGCCTGTCGCCAGCGCTGCCCGTCAGGACCCGCCGTTTTCAGCCAGTTACCTTCCACGATTCTTACGATCTCCTGCCAGCCATTCACGGTGCGATCCAGCCCGCGCAGATGAGCCTGACTGATGGCGTTACACAGAACCCGAGCGAAATGTGCGATTCCGGGAATCGGGACTCTGGAACAGCCCTCAGCCTGCAAACCCAACTGCCTGACTCTCCCCGCTGCCTTCAACGCTTTGCTCAGCCAGTCTTCCAGAGACTCAGGACTGGCCCCATCCAGATTCTCTGGCAGTACATGTCGCAGGATTCCCCCGGGATCCAGTTGCTCCCAGATCGCAGCACGCTGGACGTCATCCCACACAGCATGAAATGCAGCCTCCAGCTTTGCTTCCAGAATCTCTGATTCCAGCCGCAGGCGCTGAACCGCTCCGCGGCCACTCACTCCCGCAGCAATCAATCGCGGCTCAGACTGGTCCACCGGCCTTCGGAACGCCCACCAGCGCAACCGCCCTTTCTCATCGAACATCGTTCGCAGCCAGATCGTGGCTGGTCCCATGTGATCCCTCAATCGACTGCGAAACCCGGTTGCATGCCGCAGTGCGGCCGGCACAGATGAGAGCTTATCTGTGTTCCCGCCTTTGGATGATTCCTGCCCGAATTCCGATTCCTCAACCTCCTCCACGCCAATTGACAGGTGGCGTGGTTCGTGAGCTACAGGCATTACACTGACCGACTCCACATCAGTGGCGACTGCGGACCAATCACTCAACGAATTCTCTAAAGTCGATGACACTGTCGGACCATCGCCATCAAACCAGACATCCTTCGCCCCCCACGCCCCCGGCGGAACCACACTGCCCGCACTAGTAACCCGGACTCCATCCCCCATCAGGAACTGCTCGATCAGCAGCCGATGGTTCAGCAATTCCATCCACTCCGATAATGTCAGCGGATCGATTTCACAGCCCGCATCGCTCATCGCCGCTAGCACTGTATTTCGCACCGATGCGATGATCTCCTGGATTGACCTGATAAACTCCAAACGGTCAGCTCCCGGACAGATATCCTCATAGGTAATGCGAATCACTTCATGCACAGCTGCGTCACACAAATCACGGAATTCCGGACTGTTGCTCGGCCAGCCGCGCACGCACATGTCGAGGTATCTCACAAAACGGGCTGGCATCAGCATCCGTTTCTGGGCCGCGATTTTTTCCCATTGAGGTGACCCCGGCTCACCAGGCCGCAGCGGTACCTCATGTCCGGAGATCCAATACAGCACCTGATGACGAAACTTCGACAGGTCCCTGTTTCGTCCCGCAATCGAGATCAATATTTCGGCAAGTTCATGCCACAGCAGAAACCCGATCGCCGGGTCCGAATCGACAGTGCACTGAAACACCAGGTCCTGCATCAAACCATCCACTGCTGTCTCGGCCGTCATGACAGCTTCAGAACGACCGGCCGCTTCCGTTGGCTCAAGCGATATTGCCGGTTGCTCAGCGGGCCTCCCCCAGAATCGCTGCAGGATCCTCCATGACTCTCCATTGTCCCATGATTCGCACCTTCGGAATATGTCCGCCACCTCAATCCACCATCGCAACTCGAATCTTCGTTCGGGAAGCACTCGCTCCATACTGCCGGCAGCTGACTGATCCCCGTCCCCCCCCCCGGGAACGGTCACGGGGCTCTCACTGCTCCAAAATCGAGACAAAAGCAGTAAATGCTGTTCAAGAACCCCAGCAAACCGGCGACGATCGCTCCCTTCGGCGATCATATCGCGACCGCATACCAGCAGCCCCTGCGTCAGAAACAACAGTCCACGCAACCCTACTTCGTCGCCACGCTCCAGTACTTTCGCCAGATCCTCAAGCCTCCCACTCTCTGTTCCGAATAACGCCGACAACTGCTGCCGCAAAAACGTCAACAGAGACTCCGGAAGGCTGATAATTCCTCGTAGCTGAACGACCAGTCGAAAAAGTGTATGAACCGAAACGCCGAAACTCGGCTCCAGCAATGCGTTCAGCAACAAGTCAAAAAACAGCCGCGCAACTGCCGGCCTGCCGCCCCAGTTCAACAAACGAATCACCCGTGCAGCACGGTCAGTTACCAGATGGCGTTTCCCGGATAGTATTCGCTGCAGAATCTGTCGGGGAAAAGACGGATCTGTCAATTCCACCCCTGCAAGATCTGCAACAGCCGCCTGCGCAAAGCCCTCCCAACGCTGCTTCAAATGGGTAACTGCATGCCCACAGACCAGCCACTTAAGGTCCTCCGCATCCGGATGTCCGCACCAGTGCTCACAAAATCGGCGGTAAAATTCTGCATCCCAAATTGTGAAAGACTGGATTCCGTCCGCCGAAGTGATAAACACCGGATGAAACATTGCTCGGAGTATCATGAAGGTTCGCAGGTGATAACCCGCCAGCTGCAGTGATGTCAGCAGAACCACATGCAGCCGCAGTCGATCCTCAGCACACAACTCATCCACGTTCAGCACTCGTATGCGCTGGCTTGCAAGAAGTCTGGTCACGAAGCCACCAGAGCTTGATTCCGGTTTATCCTCACCCAGCATTATTGCTCGCGAAAGGCCAATCTGCCGACTAATCAGATAAACGCCCCCCACGCTGCTAAAAGTCCCATCGTCAATCCTTGAAGCATTCCCCTGACGCCCGATTTTGGAAAGTGTCGGTTCACCACACTTCAGGAAACCCTCCAGCAAAGCCCAATCCGGTTCACCAACTCCGACACACGCCCAGACAATCCGGTGTGCATCCAGTTCACGCCCGACATGCCGCCCAGACTCCAGGACAAGCTCCAGAATTTCCACGACCTGCCTCGGAGCATACTTCAGGCACACTGGCATGGCTCGAACCATCAGGTCCAGAGCACGCGTCTTCTGCACGGCCTCCGCATCCAGCCCCAGCAACTGCAGCGAACTCGTCCACGCACTCCAGTAGCGAGCGCTGAATATGTCCATCCAGACGCTTTCTGTGTGAAAATCATGCATCTTTTTAAACCCCGCAAATCAGGTTGATTCCAAAATCACTGCCAGCAGTGCCGCAGCCAATCAGTTCAAATCTTAAACCAACAGTGAACACACGTCCCCTCACGTCTGTGAACCCCATGGAGTGAAGGCTCCGGTTTTCATCTGCTCAAGCACATTCGAAAGCCGCCGAAGCGACAGCAGCGATTCTCGCTCGGCTGCAGACCGCTCAGGCATCAGCACTTGCCGACGTTCACGCAGAAATCTGCGCCACTCCGATTCCGCAGACGCTCGATGCACCAGTCGGTCATGAATTTCCCAAACCAGCCCCCAACACAGATTTGATGGCATCGCAGCAATCTGACTGAGCTCCTGCTCAATCTGCCTGATCACCCTCTGCTTTTCTCGAGCCAGCACTTCCGACAGTTTTTTGCAAGCCGCCAAAGGCACTGCCGGGCGCACCGGATTTTTCGGATCCGGTTCCGAAACGCGGCCAACCTCACTCAGCAGATTATCCGGATGCAACAGGCTCAGCCCACCCCAGACTGCCGACAGAAAGTGGGGAAAATCGATGCAGAATTCCGCTATCATACGGCAGGAAGCTGCCAACTGCGGACACTTCCCGGAATCAAACTGTCGGGCCAGTTCTGCAAACGCCTCCCCGGGAGCCGCACCAATGGGCAGCACCTGCAGCCCAGCACTAGACATGGCCTGCAGTAATGACAATTGTGTAGCCTCGATCACCTTTCGCCCCAATTCCCCGCGAAGTTCACTGTAAATCGCCCCCAATTCGGCACGCAGACGAGTCGTGAAATGGTCGATCGTACCGCCAAATTCAATGGAGCGACTGTGCACCTGCAATGCTCGAATCTCATCCGCTTCCGGCACAGTCACCATTGAGTGGGCCTTTTGCGTGACTGTCTTCAACTGCGATAGGAAATCGCTGTCCTGCTGAGTGCGCTGCTGCAGAGTTCGCTCTCGCAGCTCACACATTTTCCCTGCAAAATCGCCCTGAACTTCCTTGAACCACTCCAGAAAATCTTCTTCAGAGTCATAGCCGGCCAGCTGGATTGAGACCGATTCACGGCAGGTCTGCATCAACGCCAGCACCTGGTTGCTCGCCTGCACAACCCGTTCGTCCAGCATCCTTAGCCGCTTCGCATCCTGCTCCGGACAGGCACTTACCAGATACTCCAGCAAGGGCACCAGAACAAAACGTTGTAGTTCGTCGGCATTGCTGCAGTCCGCAATCACGACTCGCCCCAGCTTTGCGCGGACTCCGACAGCCAAATCGTACTCCACTTTGCACATTTCCGAGTTGCTGCCGTCGGCCAGTCGGTTCAGCACAATCGACTGCAGATCCCGCAGTCGAATGCCGGATTGCAGTTGCGATTCAATACGGTCATTCAATTCACTCATAAACTGCTCTGACCGCACTCGTACCGGGTCCGGACGTTCGATCCGCAACACCGCGTCCGCTTCCGCGTCAATTGACCGAGCCAAAGCTTCTACCTCACCCGCTCGCAGGCCACCCAGCCCCGGAGTGTCGTACAGACGCACCTGCCGAAACTCGGGAATCGGGATCTGCGTTTGCAACTTCGCGGAACGAACCGCCAGACATCTCCAGTCAGCTGACGGTTCCAACCGCGAAGGATAGGTTGTCCAAATCGCAACCTCATCCAGAGATACCTGCAGCATTTCACCGGTCAGCCACGATTCATATCGATGGAGTTTCTGATGCAGCAGCAGCAATTTGTCGTATAAACCCCGAGAAACATCCTCTGCAGCTCTTGCCGAACCAATCAAGGCCGACAGCCCGGAAGATTCCGGAAGAGCAAGCTGCCGGAATTCTGCCAGCGTGGCAGGAACCGGAGACAGTTGCAGTCGCTCAAAATATGGCCAGACACGCTCCCGCAGAAACTCTTCTTCTGTCAATGTGGTGACCGTGTAGCGACGCTCAGCCTGATCACTGTGCTCCACCTCAATGGTTGTACCGGTACAATGATCCCCGCACCGAGAGACCACTTCTCCATCCGGCAGGCCCGTCATCGTCAGCAATGTGCGACTTTTACCCATCCCGGCCTCGCCGCAAATCAACAGCGTAAGATGACCTCGACTGAACCTGCTCCTCTGAAGTTCAAGCAAACCCGCAGTTTCATTAAGGCCAACCAGCAAGTCCCGCAGGGCCTGCAACTGAGTGCCACATCCAGCTTCATTCAGCCCGGATTCCTCCGCGGTCAACCGCTGAACTCTCCTTTGCAGCGCTGTGGCGTCAGCAAGTCGTCGGTCGATTTCACCCAGGAGTGACTGTCGTTGCAAAATGATACTACTCACACTTTCTGAAATACCCATCGCTTCGTCTTTCTGCTGTCACAGGACATCACGCAGCGAGGACGCCAGGCTGCTCTGCTTGTACTGACGTTGTCCAAACGCACAGTTTCATACCGCCGAAGGACTTTTCCCAAAGTCGGGACACGAGTCGATCCTTCGGGGCTCTAAAGTTCCCGAACCATCACCAAAACAGACTTTCTTGCAGTTCATTTACGCCTGCCCTCGTTCCCCAGCTAAATTCCATCTACCGATGGCTGGTTCACCGGACGCCAGCCGATCACTCCCAGTTCCCCCGTACAGTTTGTCCGGGCAGATTTGCGGGTCTTGAGATCGGCGTTCGATGAATAACTTTTCGCGTATTGGCAGACAACGATCACCACCCTCTTTGAGGCGAAAGATGCAAGCAACAATAACAAGTGCGACTTTCAGTATAAATACCTCGCGTCAGCAAAAGAAATCACGTATTAGTAGATCGAATGGTGAATCTGAGTTGCCTCTCTCCAAAGGCAGATTTTGCTTCTCGAAGTAGGCTTGGTTCGGCCAGCAACTCCGTTGTCCAATGTCCTCAGCCCATTCTGAAACCCTGCTGCAACCGACAGGCTCAACCCAAATTCGCTCCGTCCGCACAAATCGACCGCGGCGAACACGACGGCCCAGGCAACTGCCCTACGAAAAACAAGGTGCCGGCAGCCAACTCGCTGCATATGCTGGCATAGACACCGGGGGCCCATTCAATCGATGGATTCCGTCGAGGAGATCCCCTTCCGACTCAGGCCCTCAACTGTCGTGCGGCAGACGGCAACGAGTTCTCCAACTAAGCAATTGATTTCCTCCCGTTCTGATCCGACCGGGTAAGGATTAGCCCGGTACATTGAGAAGTTACGGCGAGTACCGTGGACGAGGAATTCATTCAGCAGATTGCGTTGGTGCAGTTGATCTTCGCACCATGATTCAAATGCCCGTGCAAAGAGTTCGCGGGGGCGGCTCCAATATCGACCGAGTGTTATGGCATGCTGCAGATACTTGGTTTTCCGGCGAACTCGCGTGTTTACCTGGAAGCGGCAGTTTGTGCAGATTGCGATGGAATCAGCCAGCGATTGTGAGTCTGCCTCGCTAAAGAGACTTTCCTGAAATCGCTTTGGATTTGACGCGACGACAGAACCAAAGGCCGATTTCAAATCGCCATCATAAGCATCGACCAGTCGGAGTATGTTTTTGCGGCTGTAACGGCACTTATCAGCATTGGGGTTGCCTTCCAGATCGTGTTCTGTGGGGATCAGACCAATGCTTCCGCAGAGCCTGGCCATAGCCAGTGAGACTGCGGAGCGGGGCGAAATTCCTTCAGCGATTCTTTCCGAAAGCAGAGACGCTCGTCCTTCGCTGCAAAAAAATGCGATCATTTGGTCGAGGAAATGGCCAAATTCATGGGCCAAACTCCCATCTCCACGAAGTTTTGTGAGATTAATGACACGGCGGTAGCCGTCGTAATGAGCCGCCGCGCGGCCGTGGCCCCGAGCACCAAGGGCCAGCCCGAGATTTCCGCGGCGACAAAGATCAATGAACCAGGGGCCCAGCAGCATCATAAGGTCGCCGCAGGATTCCGAAACCCACTGCATCAGAACCTGTGACTCTCCTGAGTTGACCCAACGCCCCTGCTCAATCCCAGTCAGGCCAGATTCCATGATCAGCAGATTCTGTGTCGCCGCCGGCCGTTTGGAGCCAATCCGCCTGAGAGCAGACAGGACCGCGCTGTCGCGGGTGGGCATGGGCAGTTTCTGTTTGGCTGCCGGTCGTCTTCGCACCTGTAAGTCCTCGGCTACCTTCTGCCATATAGTGTCCGCCTCGGACCCGGCGAAAGTGGTCTTCTCGGAGTTGTCGTTGAGGGGCAGTGTTACCCATTGATCCGGGTGTTTGCAGAAATAGCCAAACCTTTTACCACCGACTCCGCAATTGATGATATTCTGAGTTATTGCGTGGGTGGTGATCAGAGTGCGGGCTTGAGCAAGGTCTCGGCAGCTGCGAAGGAGCCTGAAGAATTCTGGCAGCAGTGTGAGGTAATTCTTGCGTGTCTGCCTGTTACCGCCTGGTCTTTTGGGCAGCATTCGGCGGATTTTGATAAGCAGCCATGCGACGATTGGCGGTACGCATTCTGCTCGCAGTTCCTCCAACGTCCAACGCGGCAGCAACCGCTCCCTCGTGACGGTCTGCTCCGCGACTTCGACTCCTGCAGCCTCGAGATCAGAGAGTGTTTCTGCGGTCAATAGTTGGTTACGCAGTTGCGTTCTGTCTTTGGCTGCGTTTCCGATTTTGCGACCGATGTCGCAGGACAAGCCACGGACAGAGTCCGGATCGATGCGAAAATCCGTGGGCAAAGCAGTATGGGCCATCAGTTGCAGTTGGCCTGGATCCTGCCCGATCAGGCAAAAAGCACTATTGGCTTGCTGAATCGTAACCGAAAGCACGAGCGAGAAACGGCTGGAGTCGGCCCGGGCACCGCGGACGAGACGGATAAAGCTTTGAGTGAATTCCCGAGTGACGAGGAAGTTTGTTCCGCTTAACGCTATTGGAAGCCGCTGTCGGACAAGTTCCTTCAGTGTTTTAGGGGGCACAACAGTGAAGACAGCGCCGAACAATGGCAGAGACTTGATAGTAATCAGGTAACTCTGTTTCAGGCTGTGACTGTAGCCACTGAATTCACAGTCCGACTTGCTATTCTGGTAAGCAATAATGAACGAGCCCGGATGAGCGTCGGAGGATTCGACTTTGCGTTCAGGAACCACAGGGGCACCAGCCTTTCGGACAATTCGCGGAGATTCACCGTCAGCAAGAGCACTATGCTCGCGACCCGGTACAACCAGCATGATGACAGCGATTAGTCCTTGAAGTACTTCACGCCATCAGCTTCGATCATTCCGCCTTTCAAAAAATACGTCGATGCCCCCTTGGCGGATGTCGTCACACCGTCGAAATCCGCTGATCCCGTTGCGACGTATCCTGCGTACTCGACGCTGATGGCATCGCCATGCAGAGACCATGTACCGTTGGTTACTGAGGCTGTTGTGGCGACGGCAGTGGTGATTTCGAAGGAAGTCGAAAACGTACCGTCTTCGCGAAAGCTCAACGTTCCTATGCCTCTTCCGGAGTCTGTGATATACGTCCAGTTGCCAATGATCTGTTGTTCGTCAACGGTTCCCTGATTGGTACCGCATCCCGGGAGGAATCCAGTCAGAATCGAAATGAGCAGAAATTGCCTCATACGAATGGTTCCTTTGATAGAGCCATAGTGAAAATGCATCACAGGATCTGCGAAACCTTGCGGATCCCCTGCTGTGAGAAGAACGTTTGGCTCAGCAGAAAATTCAAGAAGTTTTTCCAAAATCCAATTGATAGCGTTTCGAGTAGTGGTCTGATGTGCAGTTGAGAGGCCGGGATTCGGCTCGTTGTCCTAATTGAGCGGACACCTGAGAAGTGCGGCTCGCTTGGTCGATAAAAAAACACCGTGACCCCTGACGCGGGAATTCGGTCTATCCGGGATTATTGCGGTTCCAGACTGAGTCCACCGCAGTAGAAGAAGATTGGGAACAACGCTCTCAAGACCTGCAGTTCCACCGGTTTGAATGTGGGCAGCAGGGAGGGCGATCATCCACATTCCCGACATTGTTTGCTGTGGAAAATTCAACTCGAATGACTTTCCATTGCATTCTGCTTCCCTGACGTTCCTCCGCTCGGGGGGATCCAGTGCGAGCAAGATTTCCCGTGGAACTCAACGATCAAACCACCAGTGATTCCCCTGCGCAGCAAAAATTTCGATTTCCGTCGCAATTCTGTCTGCGGCAGGGCTGTGACCGTCAGTACGGTCCGGCGGCCAACAAACAAGGGTATTGCCACGATTCCGATTGTTTGCGGGAAGTGCATCGCTGGCTGGCTTTCAAACGCCAGCAGCGTCCACGCGTACGACCAGCGGTGCGGGCCGCTGAGGCGGCGGTGGCGAAGCGAAACGCGAACGCCCGCAGCAGGCGAAAGCCGCTCCGGTTAACCCAAACGAGTCGACAGCCACGAATGTCAGGATTCTATGCGTCGGTTTACAGATCGAGAACTCACGTATTTCTGGCATGGAAACAGCGGTTTCGCTGTTTCCAATTTCGGCAGTGGGGCGACCTCCAGCGAGTGAGGTCTGTTTCCTTCGAAGAGCTTGCATCCACGGAATTTCCTTCTGTGTTTCCTTTACCCTGGTTTCCTTTGGGGTGCTGCCGGATTCAGCGCGGACTGGATCGCGGCTGAACCGCAGTCGGCAAAGCCTCAGAATTCCAACGTGGCCGGCAGCATAGACTAAGCTTGCTGACGTTGGAGGCCTCCGATCGTGAGGTGCCTCAATAAAAATGCCCGAAGATCGCAAAAAGCAGGCCGCTGCAGCGCAAGCCGCGCGACTCCGAAAATCCCAACTGAAGCTCGATCAATTCCTTGGCTGGTCGTGCTCTGGTGGGACCGATGTCGATGAGCCGTTAGCGAGAAACCTGGAAACGTGCAGCACCGAGGCTGACTGTAATACGAGGGATGTTGCAATCCTCGGCGATGGGTGTTTCAACATTTCTGATGAGACTGTTCGGATGGTAGTGCGTCAGAGGTGCAGCGAATCTGACCGGCGTCGCGGAGCCGCAATCTGCCTGACTGGAAGGTACCTGGCAACGAAGTGGGAAAAGTCCCTCATGGTGATGCGATGAATGTGTGAAACCGGGAATACTTCTCCTTTTCTTATTGTTTCTTCTGAATCAGGTACCCGCCGCACCGTCTTCGTTCCCGTTGGGTGGCTGTTGAATCGTCACCGATTGCGGCGGAAGTGTTTCCGTTGCTGTTTATACGAGAAGCCATAGCCTGAGGACAAAACAATGCAGGGGCAGAAGGTTCGTGGGGTTGCGGATATTGTGTTTTTGATTGATGCCACCGGCAGCATGTCGCCGTGTCTGGACGCGGTGAAGGAGAACATCGGAGTGTTCGTCGATGCACTCTCTACACGGAACGCCAATAATGCCACCCCCATCAAGCACTGGCGGGCTCGGGTGGTGGCCTATCGCGATTTTGGCTGCTCAGATGCTGCTCCACTGGTTGAACATCGCTTTGTGGAGACGGCGGCAGAGCTCCGAGGGCAGTTGAGCAGCTTTGAGGCGGAAGGTGGCGCGGACGAACCTGAATCGCTGCTGGAGGCTCTGTATGCGGTTGCCATGATGCCCGAAATGGACCGGGGCACCGAGTCACTGGACCCCAATCGCTGGCGACACATATCCGGGGCCGCACGTTTTGTCATTGTCTTCACCGATGCATCGTTCCATGAGCCCATGGTGAAGCCGGCTGGCGGTACCGTGGATGACGTAGCAAATCTGCTGGCCAGCCGACGAATCGTTCTCAGTCTTTTTACGCCCGACATGCCCTGTCACGCAAAGCTGTCTGCTGTAGACAAGGCAGAATGGAATGTGATCGGCGACGGCAGGGATCCGCAGAACGACATGCGTGTGTTCGTCAGCGATCAGAAGAATTTTCAGGCCACACTCATGCAACTGGCAAAGACCATTACGGTGACCAGTGCAGTGTGGCAGGCTGAATAGACATAAAGGACAACTCGACATGGCCAGGATTTACCGCCCCGGTGACACCGTGGGAAGTCTTCGAGTCAGCGCGGAAATCTCCCGCGGAGCCCAGGCCACCTGTTACCTTGCTGAAAAATCGGCTGGTGAGCGTGTGTTTCTCAAGCAGTTCAAATCGCCGTCACAGCGAGTCTGCTGGTATCGCGATTTCATTCGCTACCAGGAGCAGCTGCGGAAGCGGATTGATGAGTCAAAGTGCATCCACTTCTGTTATCGGCAGTTACTTCGGTTTGAACTTGAACAGTGCCTGTTTCAGGGTTTCGAGTTCCTGGACAGCAGCAGTTCTCTCAGGGAACTGCTGCTGTCTGCCGCTCGAAAAAAAAGCTCCCTGAAGGGTGTGCAGCGGCTGATTCTTGCCAAGGTTTTGGTTGCAGGAGTGAGCGAGTTGCACCAGCAGAAGATTGTTCACGCGGATCTGAAGCCCGAGAATGTCATGCTGCTGCCGGACTCCAGCATTTCCTCCGGGTATCGTCTGCGATTGATCGACATGGACTTTTCGCTGCTGACAGACATTCAGGCTCCGTGGCATGGACACGAAGGCTACTTTGGTACACCGCAGTATTTCTCTCCGGAACACCTCCGCGGAGAAGTTCCTGGCACGTCTGCTGACGTGTTCACGCTGGGGCTGATCCTGCACGAAGTTCTGGGTACCGGACATCCGTTCGCCGCGAAGAGCGACGAGGAATATCGGGAGGCCATCGTCGCCGGCCGAGTTCCAGCGCTGCAACTGGTCCCTGATCTGAAAAGCATGGAGCATGTCGCAGAGATCCGAAAGACGCTCGCTGCCTGTTTCGATCCGCGGCCCGCAGCTCGCCCCGCAGCCGCAGAACTCCTTAAAGTGCTCAATGGCCGCAGTACTCCATCACCGAAGATTCCCCTCTGCATCGGAATCCTCTGCCTGACCGGGCCCAACGCTGAAGTTCGACGATTTAATCTGTCTCAAACGATTGGTCGCAATACCGCCAGAATCTGGGGTGAAGACTATCACTATTTGTCTGAACCTCAGTTTCAGCTGCTCAATGAGAATGGTCAGTGGTCTGTCCACTCGCTGCCCGAAGCTGTCAACCAGACACTTCTGAATGGCACTCCCGTGTCCGACAAAGTGATGCTCCGACCAGGTGACGTGATCGCGGTTGGAAATCCCGAAACCGGCGTCTGTCGGTTGCCGCTGACCGTCGAGTTTCTGGCACCAGTTTTGAAGTAAGGGGAATCTGAAATGTGGGAGTGTCCCGAGTGTGGGGTACAGACAGAGGTGGGATGCCGGGAATGTGCCGGTGGTTGCGGCTTTGTGCGAATGCCAGCTGTGTGTCGCATTCGGGGAGTGGAGCCTGGCACACAGCTTGTTATGCGGGTGCAAACAGCAGTTGGCAGACGACTGCTGCGTCGACTCGACTGCAATGATGCGAAGTTTGCCTCGGAACCGCAGTTTGTGGTCGCTCCGGAACGCGATCGCGGTGGCTGGGTGCTGCGGCACGCTCCGGGAGCTGCCAATCCCACTCGGATCAGTGGCAATCCGATACCGAGCGACGGCACGCTGCTTCAGGATGGGGATGAGATCTCGATTGGTGCTGGAAAACTGCTGATCCGCATTGAATTGGAGGAGTCATGAGTACCTGGAATGCATTGAGTATTGTGCGTCCGGATCCCGTACAAAATGGCGTCATTTCATCAGCGGACAGCAACAGGATGCTGCAGAGTCTTGATGTCGAGCACGTCCTTGAGCGAGTTTCTGCGACAAGGCGACTCTTTGAACCTGCGTGGCGCAGCCCGATCGCTCTGCCGCAGCATCTCCCGCGGGATCTTTGGTTCGTGGGTGATCTGCACGGCGATCTGACCGCACTTGTAAATATCTGGAATTATGTAAGCACACAGTCGCTGCGGCGATCCTGTCAGCCGTCTGTGGTGTTTCTCGGTGATATTGTGGATCGCGGCCCGCAGAGCGAGGAATGCCTTCAGTTCATCTTCTGGCTGATCGCGGAAAACCCCGGACGGATCGGTCTGTTGCCCGGTAATCACGAGTCCACAATGGAGTGGGATGAAGATCGCAGGCAACTGATCAGTCAGGTCCAGCCCGCGGAATACGCTGAGCGTCTGAATGCAGCAGCAGGAGAAAAAACACGGCAGTACAGGCTCTCCGTCAGAACAGCAAAGATCGCTGTGGATTTGTTTCGCGCAGCCCCTGCGGCGGTGATTCTGCCCGACGGCTTGCTGCTTGCTCACGGCGGCTTTCCGCACAGCGACCTGCAGCCGGGAATTCGAACGCTGGATGATCTTTCAAGACCAAAGTGCGTAAGCGACTTTATTTGGCTGCGATGTCATCCTCGGGCTCCCCGAAAAATTCCCAATCGCCATTCACTCGGATGCGAATTCGGCAGCGACGACTTCGCAGGTTTTGGCCGCCTGATGCGCGGTCTTGGTCGGCCGGTGGAGCACTTCGTTCGAGGACATGATCACCATCCTGAGCGTTTCCACGTGGTTTCCATCGACGGCCAGCCACGGATACTCACCCTGAACTCCATGGCCTGCCAGATGCCCGATGAAGCTCGAAATTCCTGCCCCGCTCGTCCCTGCATTGGTCGACACCGACCAGGGCTGCTCCCGGAATTGCATCAGGTCCCCATGCCTGGTTCCGTTGATCCAGAAGCCCCCGACCGCCCACTGCCTTCAGGTTTCATGAAAAGGGGAATCACATTCGGGGCGTACGATCATGACGAAAGGTGAGCTGCTGACGTGCGTCAATTGTGGTCTCATCTCAGACGGAAGCATGTCAGACTGCACCGTCTGCAGAAGCCGCGTCTTTCGCCGCCGCTGTCGGTGTACGCAGTGCAGTGCCCTCGCGGCTGAACCGGAATGTGGCCGGTGCCTTGAAAAGCAACTCAGAATGGCCCGTCGGAATCCGGCTGCAGAAGTGCAGCAGCTGTGTTCGAATGGTCGCATCGGCATCGCTGCAGAGCTGGCTGCGCAACTTGCTGCAGCCGGTGATCACAGCCTGCCGGTGCAGCAACTGTCAGCGGCGTTGACTTCCAGTCAGTCCCTGATCGTCGATTGGAGTCGAGGCCTGCTCGAATTCTCCGCAGTACAGGACGCCTCCATGACCGAACTTCTCGGTGAACTGCTGAGAGATCTGCGAATTTCCGTTGAAACCGTGCATGGTCTGACGCTGCTGAGTCTGTCGCAACTGAACACTCTGCTGGAACAAACCCTGCAGCCGACGGAGATCTCCGGCGAAACTGTTACAGAATCTCTGCCGTGTCGAGTGAGAAAATGGATGAATCAGTGTCCCGGCGCACAATGGATGAAACAAACGCGTAAACAACTTACCCCGCGAATTCAGGCGTGGGCTGGCACTGCCGGACAGTACTTCGCTATCGCCTGTACATACGCTGTCGCACTCTGGCAAAGATTCCTCGCCAGCAGGCTGGTGCAGGAGCAGATTCCGGTGTTGTGGCGGAGGGGTTGCATGAAGACCGTAGCCGTTTGTTGCACGTTGCGGGAATCTCGTCTTGTTTCAGTTGTCATTCCAGCCGTAGTCAGGAGACTGCGGCAACGCTGGAGAGCTCTGCCGCACATGATTCGACAGTCAGAACTCCGGCACATTACCGCTCTGCGGGTGCTGGACGACGCAATTCAAGTGGTTTACCGAGCGGCACACAGCCGATTGGTGCAGGAACGCATTCCGGCAGCGTGCCGCTGGCTGAATGGCAGCTTGAAAATGGCATGGTGCGGGCTGCGAAACAGCGTGTTCGTCAGAATTTCGCTCCCGCGGCTCCTTGAGCGAACAGCAGCAGGACTGAGAGGAAGCCCCGATTCCCGTTGAAATCGCGGCAACTTAGAAGCCTCTGCAGGCGTGTTTTGCCGTGGTTCTCACCCCGTTCGGAGGAATTTCTTAACGCTGCCCACGCCGTTTAAAATCGGAACAGTCGTATTATTCTGTCTGCGAAGACACTTTGCAATTTAAGGATGGTCAAATGTCGATGTCAGTCAGATCCACATCGATTGGTTTGTTTGTGTTGCAGGACCTTGGAACAAATGTGACGGAAGTAAGGTCTCCGAGGTGCAGCCTTGAGCACCTGTCACGGGCGCGAGACGAGGTCCTTGCACTGCTGGAAGGTACCGACGGTCAGGAACTGGTGCTCAACACCGCCTCGATGATGTCGGCGATGCCGACAAGCGGCGAGTTGGCTCGTGAGCTGCGGGCCAGGCTGCGTCCGCAGTGCTGCGGCCTGGCCGCCCGCGGCCCGTGGCTGCAGTGGACCTCGCTCGGTGAGGAATTCCGCGAATGGGCGGATGTATCGGGACCACGAAACGCCCGTTGACTCACATCCCGGCGATGGCACTTACCGCCAGTCGCCGGAGAGAGTAAATGCGGCCCAGAATTCCGGCGACAGTCGGGTTTGGGCCGCATTATTCCGGATTCGGGTCAGGCTACGGTCCAGAGCACTCACTTCGGCAGGATTTTTCAGCAGGTATAGCTGAGCCTCGCGCAGAGCATCCAGCCGCGTCATTTTCTTCTCCCACATGTTGCGATAAAAGCGTTCCATCAGAAACTTCGTGACGCCGTCGTTAATTCTCCAGAAACTGGCAACGGTTGTCCGGGCTCCTGCAATCTGAAATGCCCGCTGAATCCCAATCAGGCCTTCGCCACCTGCTGTCTCACCCAGCCCGGTCTCACAGGCAGAAAGCACAACCGTATCCACTCCGCCAAGCGGCAGAAAGGCGATTTCCTGTGCGGTGAGAATGCCGTCATCTTCACCCGGCACAGGCTGGAGATTCGCACCTGCGAGAGCCAAACCGGAAAGCAGGTCCGGATTCAATCCGTTAACACGTGCGTCCTGCGGTTTCGACTGCTGTTCCGAACTGGAACCTGATAGCGCCCCGGCTGCTGTATCGAGAGTCATGAACTCCCCTGCGGCGGGAATCGACTCAGCTGAGAATGCCGAATCGACTCTTGCCGGGGCAAAAAAACCATGAGTGGCAAGGTGCAGTTGCCGACACTTTCCTGCCACTTTGCGAAACGCGGCTTCAGAAGCGTTCTGCTGAGTCAACGAAACCACTTTTCCTCCGCCGGATCTCAACACATCGTGATGCAGCTGCCGAATGAGACCAATCTCGCCAGCGGCACCGGGCAGATGCTGAAATTCGGCATCAATCAATTCACCTGCACTTCCATCGAAAGCTCTTCTCTTCCGTGGGCGCGGGGAACTGTTTTCTGTGTCGGTCGGAGCAGCGTTGTAGTCGATGTCTCCAAGAACAAGCAGATCACGTGGCGCAGATTGGCTGTCAGATTTGCTCATCAGCGCTGGCAGCAGCCGAGGCACTGGAATCATAGCCAGGCGGTGATCCTCGATGAGGAATGTCCCGGGTTCTCCTCCCGGCAAAGCACCGAGCGGCAGGCGGCCCAACACACCATCAGCGGAAACAAGAATAGTTGTGGCCGCTCCGATGTGCGGCAACAGCGGTTCCCAGATCTGACGACGAATCGCCTGTCCAGCCTGCTGTGCCTCAGACGACATCCCGAATGTCTGTCGCCACGTATCAATGTCCTTGCTGAGCGGAGCCGTTTCACCGAGGTCTACGAGCCGCGGTTCCGCGTCAGGTTTCAGCACGACCGCCACAATTGAGGGTGTGGAATTCCACCAACCCGATCTCTCAGCAGGACGACGGTGCCCAAATTCAGTGAAGTCGATCAGTACGCAATCGGCAGGAACAGCGCTCTGCAATTGCTCAACGCCAAGTTCATCCATCGCGGCCCGAAACGCAGAACTGCTATGACTCAACTCCGTTTCAAGACGTTCCTTCTCTGCGGTCAGATCTCGGATTCGCTGCTGTCTGTCCTCAGTCACTCCGCGGGGTCTTTCGAGGGCAAGGGACGAGAGTCGCCGACTGACGTCGAGAAGTTTCGAGAACTGTTCGGAGACGGCAGAATCATCAGCAGCCAGCCGCATCGCGCGTTGTCGCACAAGCGTGGCTCCTTTCCAACGCAACACCTCCCTGGCTGCCGATGCCTGAAATTGATTGCAATTGAGGGCGAACGAGACAAATGAGTCCAGCCGGTACCGCAGCATCCGGCCCATGGCCAACTGCTGTCGCTCTGACTGAATCAGCGATATCTGCTCGCACAGATCGCGCGTGATACTGAGCACCCGAGTGTACAATTGTTCGGCTTTCTCCGGCTCTTTCATCAATACATAAAGTTCAGCAAGATTCATAAGGCTCTGAGTGTAGTCTGCGTGTTGACTTCCAGGGAATCCCTCCCTGATCCGCAGGCACTGCTGATACAGGCTTTCCGCTTTCGCAAAGTTCCCGATTGCCGCATACAAATACGCAAGGTTGTGGAGGCCAAGGGCGTAGTCCGGGTGCCATTCTCCAAACTTCGACTTCATTACCTCTGTAGCTTCCAACAGCAGTGGTTCTGCACCGACATTGTCTCCCGTCGACAAATACAGCAGAGCCAAATTACTCAGGCTCGTTGCGTAATCGGGATGACTGTCACCCAACGCCGACTTTCGAATCGTCAGCGACATTTGGTAAAAAGATTTCGCCTTCTGGTAATCAGATAATTCCTGATACAGAACTGCTAAATTATCCAGTACAAGTGCGAAATCCGGGTGACGATCACCTCGGGCGGATCTGACCACCTCCATGGCTTCGATGTACAACGGTTCTGCTGTTACAAAGTCGCCCATCATCTTGTGGAAAAGAGCGAGATTATTCAAGCTTATGGCATACAGTGGATGACGTACGCCCAGCACCTCTTTTCGAATATCAAGGGCCTGCTGATACAGCGGCCCAGCCTTTGCATATTCTCCTTTGGCCGTGTACAGCATTGCGAGATTATTGAGGCTCAGGGCGTACTCGGGGTGTCGTTCGCCAAGTACTGATTTGCGAATTTCAGAAGACTTTAGGGACATCGCTTCCGATTTGGAATAATCGCCCAGATCTGCGTAAAGAGCGGCAAGATTGTGCAGACTGGAAGCGTAATCTCTATGCCGCTCGCCAAGAGTCGCTCTGCGGATGTCAAGTGACTGAATGTGCAAAGGCTCCGCATTTGCATAATCGGCCATGGACTCGTACAGCCCAGCAAGATTGCTGAGGCAGGTCGCATAAAACGGATGCTGTTCGCCCATGAGATCACGGGTGATCTCCATGGCCTGCAGATACATGCGTTTGGCCTTCGCCATTTCCCCCGCAAAGGCATATAAGGTGCCAAGATTGTTGAGTCCACGTGTGTAGTCCGCATGATTCTCACCGTGCACACGTTTATTGATCTCGATCGCCTGCAGGTACAGTGGCTCGGCCCTGGCGGTGTTTCCAGCCGATACATAAAGAGCTGCCAGATTATTAAGAACTGCCGCGTATTCCGGGTGCCGGTCCCCCAGGACCGTTTTACTTATCTCAAGAGACTCAAGGTACATGGGCTCAGCGCTGGAAGTATCTCCGGTTGCCTCATACAGGAACGCAAGATTGTTCAGACTGGTGGCGTAATCCGGATGGACGGTGCCCACTGCTGCAAGTGTGAGCTCCCTGCATTTCTCTGACGCCATGATTGCTGCAGAGTATTTGCACTCGTTGTACAGACGAGTGGCGAGTCTTTGCTGTTCAACCGCCTGTGCATCCTGCTCTTTCTGCAGGTCCGACTTGAGTGCGTTGTACGGAGTCAGCTGCACTCTGAAGTGGCTCAGTCTGACACCATTTCCCATCAATTGAATCGCCACCGGTGATGCGTCGAATACGTCAGATGAGTAGCTGGCGGCAAAAGGAGTCTGGCCGGGGCCGGAAAACAGCTCCAGCAGACCATGTCGAAAGCTCAAGTGCAGCACCAGCGGGGATGGATCAAGATTGTCGGCGATAAACTCACGGACGTGATCTTTCCGTTCTGGTGGTTTCACGCCGGGTGGTTCGGGCTGATCCATCGGGGATTTCGGGGACACTGTTACCAGCCACCTCGCAGGTTGCGACTGCCGAGTTGCCGGAGGGCTTAGCTGGACGTCGATGACACTGCCGTTAGTCAGCTTGATGTTTACCGAGAGTGCTTTGTCCGACAGATTTCCATCTTCGGGGTGAAGTGTCAGTTGCGCAGCAAAAAATGGCCCACCGGAGAGGGACCGTTCGATGGAACCCTTGCCACGAAGCGTGACCATAGCTGATTCCCACGTGACGGCTCCCGCAGTCTGATACTGCGGCAGGCTGTTTTTCTGAAAGTTGTCATCAATGACTGTATGCAACTCACGTCTGGGAAGCATTTTCAGGGCTGCGAAAATGCCCGTTTGATCGTTCTGAATTCCGAAAGCCAGCAGAGCAGCTTCATACGCGGTTCTTGCGGCGGCGCCGTTTTTCAAGGCCGTCAGACTGTCGCCTCGCCATTTCTCCATCCATGCAGCGTCGGCAAACTGGCCACTTGCCTGAAAGGCATCGCGGGCCACCGCCAGCATATCCAGCGCCTCGGCGTGATTTTCTGGGCCTATACGTGACTGAGCGACCAGAAAGGCAGCCATGCCAGTGTCCCGATGGAGTGGGCCGAGCACTTTGCGGCGGATATTGAGCGCTCGTTCGGCTGCGGCAGCCAAGGCCTGCCAGTCTTCAGCCCTGACAAGAAACTCTGCCTGATTGGCGAAAGTATTTGCAAGAAATGGGTGTTCGGAGCCAAGCAGGGATTCTTCAAGCGGAATCAGTTTCGCGATTTCGGCAGCGGCTGCGGTGTAGCTGTCAGCGGTCGACAGCCGATTCGCTTCAGTCTCGATCGCCAGCATCCTGCTGAGTGTTGCCGGTTCGACCGTGGCAAGTTTTCGCACATAATCCAGTCGCCAGCGAGCTGACACGGCCTGCCAGCCATTCGGGCCATGCAGAGACTCTTGAACACGCTGCAGCTCGACAGCATACTTTTCCCCCTGCGGCATATTCTGTTCAGAAACAAATCTCTCTGAAAGCCATGCAAGCGTTTTGGAAAGCTCTTCGTGCGTGTTCCCGAAAAGTTCTCGTTCGAGTATTAAAGTGCGTTCTCCGGCTGCGATCGCTTCAGCCGTCCTGCTTTCAGACAAAAGTTTTCGAGCCTCCTGCCAGTGCATGTCACGTTCCGCAAGCTGCCTGGCTCGACGTGACTCCGCCTCAGCAGTCGCCTCGGAGGACGGCTGCTGAGCCGAAGCCGCACTGAGCATGAGTGAAATCAGCAATATCGGCAGACTGCGTATCAACATCGCCCCCCCCCCAACCATTCGTCGTACACAAGAATTCCAACTCGGCAGCATACAAATCTGCGAATCTTTTTTCATAAATCGAAGCGTTCAATTCTGAGCAGTCCTGGGAATGTTTTGCGGTCCGGGAATCTGAAGCTCAGCGGATGATTCTTTTGAAAAAGCGGTTTTCAACTGAATTCTTCCGGTCTCACATCGTCCTCCAATCATCGCCGCACGCGGGTTGTGTGCAGCACATTCAGAATGTGGCCACCGTGAGGGCTGGCCGGAATCCCGGAGAAGAGACAATGAAGAATCGAGTGACAACGATTTGCTTGCTGGCCCTTGTGGTGCTGGCTGTGGAGTCGCCCGTGCTGGCGCAGGACGACGAAAAACTGAAGGCGTCTGTGACACTGCCCCAGGTCCCTGTGGGCGCAGGCCCACCGGTGGTGATGCTCCCAACAATCAAATCGGAGCCCTTCACACCACGTGCTGCACTGACCGGTTCGCAGTTTCCGACACAGGTATCTGCGGACATACTCCCAAATGACACGTGGAACGGTTTGGTCACCAACCTGATGGTCGCTAATTCTGACACCGCGAGGTTCAGCATCAGGACTGTGACTGGCCAGAAGTTCATCAATGGTCGTTTTGGAGAACGTCGTTTGTTTGGACGATTTTCAATTCCCGTACAGGCAGTGATTCAGACCTCTGAGGGTGAATACAGTCTGATTTGCGGAGGGGAACTGCAATTGGGAGACGATGGTTCCGGATTTCCCTCTGGCACCACTCGCCCTTTCCACATGACGCTCCGTCTGACTTCAGCCGGGCTGTCGGGGGTGTATATGATCACTGAGCCGAATGGCGTTTATCAGATGGGGACGGTGTCGTTACAATAAAATCCAGGCCCGTCGAAGAACGGTTGAGGGATGCGGGAGCGGTGATGCAACCGACGCAAGGAACGGTGCATCACCACACCCGTACTTTTGCCTGCGCGTGGCACGACCATTCAAGAAGTTCGTCCGGGGCTGTGTCCCACGTGGATTTGTTTGTCGATGGCGTTCTGAGAGCTGTCGACGGGTCTGGTTGTGGCGACCTTGGCCCCTAAGCTCTGGAAATGATTCGGCCCGCTCAATGCTCTATCAGGTGTTTCATCATCGGTTCTGCCGAGGCCATTTGTGAGTCTTTAGTGAGGCCCCCAATGCTCGGCGACATTCCCGATCAGCAAACTTAGCGCATGCTCCTGGCAGCCGGGGAACTTCTCCCCCCCCGTCGGATGCAACTCAGCTGCGAGTTTGTTCAGTCCGAATCAGACGACCTCGATAGAAACTACGGTGGAGGAAACGGGCCCTTGGCGGTGCAGGCAGCCGCGCCGCCGAAATTGGGAGCAACGAATGTGCCGTTTCCAGCAGCTCCTTCTCCCGTTCGTTAAGGTCAACCGGCTGCGTCTCCCGCATCCGCCCATGTCGGCTGACGAGGCATAATGCCAAACATGCATAAGCCCTAAATTGCTGCTCCCGCGGGACTGGACAGGTTCGAACAGTCAAAGATTCCTCACGTGCGACTTACGGGTTCGAGGTCGGAATGGATATGCCCAGAGCGTCGTCAGCCTGAGCGACACACTCAGCACTGGCGGCTAAGTTGCCCTATCGAAAAAAAGGTCCGGCCAATGCCGCCATGGGAGCGGGGTGGAGATATCGCCCATCACCTGAGGCCTATAAAACATGCATCAACGAAATCACACGTATCGAGGAATGTCGACCACTATAATGGCCGATCCTCTGCAAACGCCGTGAAAGACTGTTTGAGTCAATTCGATCGAAGTTGGTGTTGTCGGACAGTGTTTCCGTTTTCGGATGCTTCTGGGTTTCGCTCATCGCCGACATCAATGAACGCAACGCTCGCATCTGCTCAATATAAGGCATCCGGATCAATAGAAATATTTGGGTTCCCACCACGAAACTCAGTCGGAAGACTTGCATAAGTTGCATAAGCAACTCCCGCCTCTACAAAAACCAGGGCTGCATCGGAGAATTGCCGGCATCGGAGTAAGGCCTTTGCCAAATCGAAACCAGTCTCAGCAAGACCATCTAGTCCGTCTTCGCCTGCGGCTCGATACAGGTCTAACGAATTACGGTACGATTCAACCGCTTTCACGTCATCCTGATAACGCCAACAGTCACCCCGTTGACTAAGAATCTCTGCCGCCGAGATCTTTTCTCCGAGCTTTTCGTAGGCCCCGCTGACCTCAACGAAAATACAGTCGGCCTCGTCATATCGCCAGAGGCCATGCAGGTCGGTCCCGATAGCGGCAAGGGACTCAAGTCCTTTTCTGCCCACTGCCCGAAACAGGCTTGCCGCTTTAAGGTACGTTTCGACCGCCTTTGCGTCATCCTTACCCCGCCACCAGTCACCGACTTGACGAAGAATCTCTGCGGTCTCGGCTTTTTTACCGAGCTTTTCATAAGCCGCGGAAACCTCAACTAAAATTGCAACGGCATCGTCATACCGTTTGAGGCGTCGCAAATTATTCCCGAGGTCGGCGAGGCCGGAAAGTCCTTCTTCGCCGGCCGCTCGAAACAGGTCTGCGGCTTTAAGGTACGATTCGACCGCCTTCACAGCATCCTGATACCGCCAACAGTCACCCAGTTGGCTAAGTATCCTTGCGGCGTCGGCTTTTTTCCCGAGCTTTTCATAGGCCGCGATAACCTCCGCAAAAATATGCTCTGACTCAACAAATCGCTTGAGATGATGCAGGTTACTTCCAGTTTTTGCAAGGCCGGAAAGTCCCTCTTCGCCGGCTGCTCGAAACAGGTCTGCGGCTTTCATGTAAGTTTCGATCGCCTTTGCGTTATCCTCACCCCGCCAGCAGTCACCGACTTGACTAAGAATCCTTGCGGCCGCGGTGTTTTTTCCGAGCTTTTCATAAGCCGCGATAACCTCCGCAAACATATGCTCTGACTCAACAGATCGCTTGAGATCATGCAGGTTACTTCCAGTTTCTGCAAGGCCGGAAAGTCCCTCTTCGCCGGCTGCTCGAAACAGGTCTGCGGCTTTCATGTAAGTTTCGATCGCCTTTGCGTCATCCTTACCCCGCCAGCAGTCACCGACTTGACTAAGAATCTCTGCGGCCTCGGCTTTTTTACCGAGCTTTTCACAAGCCGTGATGACCTCGACGACAATAGATTCTGCCTGATCCAATCGGTGCAGTTCGACCAACCTGCGGGCAAGCGCCGCCCCGGTTGCCGCGAGACCCTCGGTTCCCGCTGGTCCGGCGTCTCGGAACATTGCAAGGGCTCGCCGCTGCGACTCGATCACATTTTCCTCGTCATTCAGTGACGCCCAGCATTCGCCCTGCCAAACTGCCATCCATGCCATGGATGTGGAGCTGTCATCGGTTTCACGATACGCCGACTCTGCTTTAGAGAAATGTTCAATCGCATGAATCCACCGACTCTTGAGTTTGTCGTAAATCCCTCTGCTGAAGAGTCGATTGGCAACACGAGGCAGCTCTACGAGGTCAGAGGTCAGGGCATGCAGTTCGCCCCCAGCGAAACCTGCGGGTTGTATCATGGGCTTTATTAGGCCCATCGTTTCCCTGCCAAAGTCCTCGTAATGGTATGTGAGTTCCTCCGCTGTCCTGATACTGGAAATCGCCATGTCGGGGTCTCGAATAGCAGCGTAGATTCTGGCCGATTCGTGGAAGCAATCAATCGCTTTTTGCCGTTTCTCGGCCGCCTGATACGCTTTTCCCAATTCGAAGTGGCACAAAGCGACTTGTCTGGATTCAGCGATAAAAGCATTTTTGTGAGCATGCAGGGCAGTTTGAAGATTCGCGATCGCAGCGGCTGTATTTTCAAGTGCAAGATTTGTAATTCCAGCTCGGTAAACAATGTTTATTCGCCACGGATGATTGACGTCAAGAAAGTTATTTGCTGCCGCCATGTTTTCCTGAATGAATCGCGATGCGTCTGTGTGCCGACCGGACTCATCAAAACGGGAATATAACAGGTTTCTTTCTAAAAACGCTTGCAATCTTTCGGAGGGCAGTTGTGTCAATCTGTGGTGAGCATTCAGACGCCACTGCAGGTTCTTTGTCTCGCCATGGCTCGGGCCCAGGGTGCGGGCGACTGTCTGTAACGCCACCTCATCCGCCCGCAACAGCCAGTCGATCCGATTCGTGAACGGTAACTCAAACCAAATCGCGTTTGTCAGTTCCTCCTGTCGATCAAGGTTTTGCCACAGCAGGTCATACCGCAGCTGACTGTCTGACTGCAGCCTGTGAACGGCCTCTGCCGCCCGGCCGTAGCTGACAATCGCACCCAGTGAATCGCCCACGGCCGCCTGAATCCCGGCGATTCGCTGCCACAGCCAGATGTCGTCCTTTGCCGTTTCGGCCAGCCGCTCAAGCAGCGGCTCAAGCTGGTCGCTCGCCTCGACCACGCGGCCCTCGTCCGCCTGCCTGAAAGCCGCCACCAGTGACTGCGTGGTGTTGCCGGGATTCAGCAATTCGGCTTCTGTGAGCCACTTGTCGACAGACTCGTGGTTGCCCAGCCGATATTCGATGACCGCATACAGCTCCAGCAGTCGGGCCCGGGAAGCCATCGTCTGCGGGTCCTCCAGTTGCACTAAGTCCGTGGCACGAATCGCGTAGCGACACTGCGACCGCGCTTTCTCTCGATGCGTCGGCGTCAATACCGACAGATACGTTTTCGTCGCCGACTCAATGTCCTCCTTCAGCTTCTGCTGTTCAAATTCATCCAGCTGTTGCGGCAGCGGAAGGTCCCGCCACGCCAGTGCAAACACCGAACCGGACTGAAACTGCTGCGGAGACTGCTCGGTGTTCCAGCCTTTGGTCCCAAACAGCCCAGCGATCTGAATGTACAGATCTGACGACAGCAGTGCCTGCTCACCGGCACGCCATGCCTGTCCTTGGATGCCCTGCAGCAGTGCCCATGTAAACCTTCCATGTCCCAGCGCGGGATCCTCAGAGCTGCTCTGCTGGCTGTCACACCCCGTCAAAACCGTCATTCGCAGGTCGGGCCGTGAGAATGCCTCGCGGAAGGCTGCCGACATGACCCTCCCCGCACTGTTGTTCAGGCCGGAGCGGCACACATCAAGGATGACCAGGCGATGGGCGGCAAACACTTCGTCCGCCTGCAACCGATCGATGATGGCATTCACGGTAATCCGCCGCGGAGCGTTGGGAGTATGGTCCCCCGCAAGCAATGCGGGTGTGCGGCCGGAATCTCCGTGGCCAGCATGGTAGTACGCCAGCACGTCGTCGGACCCAACCGCCAGCCGAGCAAACTTTTCCAGTTCGCCTTCAATCGCATCCGCAGTCGTGTTGCCCGTGAAGACAAGCCGGCCTGTGTCAATGTATGTTCGCAGGTTTTCAGGAACTTCGCGGATGTCGGCGATCAGCAGCACTTTGGTAAACTGCAGATTCTTCAGGCATGCTTCCGCCATCGCGGCGGCATCCGCTGCTGCGTAATGCAGATCCCGCGACGGACCTTCAGCATAGCGATCGATTCCCACGCACACCGCGAATTTCTGCCGCGGCCGCGTGCGTTCCGGCGGGATCGGTTCCGGCGTCTGCGGCAGCCCCGGGTGGCTGAGTTCTCCGTGCCAGCGAAAAGGTTTCGCTGGGTTCGGTCTGTTTTGCAGCTCCTCTTTGGCGATGGAGATGCTGCGTTTCAGCAGCGTTTCCGGCACCTGTGGCTGGCTTTTCGGTTCCCACGGCAGGTCTGTCTGGGCCCGTACTGCGGTCAGCAGTGGGCTGGAAAACATTCCGGCAAGAATGATTGCCCGGAGCGTAAAGCGTCGCAGAGTGGCAATTGCAGCACCAGGGATAAAGTCCCGAATTGCGACTTTCATCTTCAATTCCCGAAGCAGGTAGATGATGCAGAGCCCTTTAGGCAGAAATCCGAGACGGACTCCTGCAGGAAGAAACTACCGAAGTGGAATTCACCTCGTCAACCCCCACGGCGCCATGCCCGACTTTTTCGAGCGTTTTCAGGGAACACGGCTGCTAACAGGACACAACGTGCAGTGCAGATCGCTGCACTCGGCAGCGTACATTTTCACGGCAATTGTCCCCGTTGTTTTGCTCTCCCACACGGTTCAATCACGGAATTTTAAAAAAAGATGCCGTGGTTACTGAATTTTGCTCCGGCCAGTTTGTCTTCGGCACCGGGAATCGGTCTCGCATGAATCCAAACAGACTCTCAGAGAAACTCATACATGACTTCTGAACAAAGCAACGAAAAGCGGTATCAGACCGGAACGATCCCACCAGACACTCATGCTCGCCCGGAATCGTGGTGTCCTGAGCTGGCTGCCCATGAGCGCAGTCAGCTGATGGATCTGGCGGTCAATCAGTTACTTCGCGACCTGAGGCATTTGTTTGCCGATGAGGAACTTTCAGAGGCTCTTCAGAGTCAGTTGCTGCAGCGACTGACGGAACTCTGGCATACTGGCCCATTTCCAAACCTACGCCAGAATCTGCCATCGGTGGCCGGACAGGAATTGTGTCGTCTGGCGGCTGAACATCATGAGAATCTGCTCAGGCTGCTGGGATTGGTATCGGTGCTGCACGACCCCGTTTGGAGTGCTGAGACCGTTCCTCACGGCCATTTCGCCGAGCAGGCCATGCAGGCTGCTCGTTTGCACGGCCTTTGCCACGCGATACGCAGCAATCTACAGCCCGACGAATGGTGGCTGTTCAGACGTCGCTTATTTCAGCATGCGACATGGCAGGAAGTCGCAGCAGAATTGAGGTTATCAACTGAGGAGGTGGAGAAGCGATTTTCGGAGGCAATTGCCAGCCTGAGACCCCGGCTGCAGCGTTACTATCTCTGGCTGAAGCTCAGACCATCGTGAATAACCGTTCTCTGCAGGCGATCAGTTTCTGTGGTCCCGGACTTGTCTGAGGCCCAAAGACCAGGGTACTATCACTTCCGGTAATTTCTTTGTTCTCCTGGATTTCGTCCCATGTCCTCAGATCCTTCCGAACCAACGACTGGCAGTGCTCATTCGTCAACTGCCCCTGCCGCGCTCGTCAGGCAGGCCGCCGGTGATACGATTCACAATTCAGCCCAGGATTCGGTGGTTACCGGCCATGTTGACCATGCACGCTCTGTGCCGCTCGTGTCATTTGCCAAAGAAACCGGTTCTGCTGACCCGCTGCAGCATTTACAGATCGCCAGGCAATTCCTGACCTCGCTGGATCCTGCCGCCGTCGAATTGATAAGCCGTGACACAGAGGCCTTCGATCAGCATGCTGCTCAGGCACTGGTGGCCTATGCGGAATACATGCTCTTTGAACTTAGGAATTCCTGCCAGCACGACGAATGGTATTATTTTCGCATGCTGTACCTCAAATCACAGTCGCTTCAGAAGCTGGCGACCGACATTGGGAAGTCAGAGCAGGAAATTCTGTGTCTGACCAGCGGGATCCTGCAGGGATTTCTGCAAAAACGTTCGGCCCGAGCTTCGCACAACACACTCCTGTGCTGGGGACTTTCCGGCGAAGAGCTGCAACAGCTGGCCACGAATTTTCCGGACCTGCTGCTGCTTCCCCAGATCGCCGCTCCGCAGGCCACCAGCCCGACGCCTTTACTGATCAGCAGCACGGTTGAACCGGAGTTTCTGGACTGGTACGAGCATCAGGAATTCGTGGGGCAGTCGCTGCCACCCATCATCCTGCTGCAATCGCCTTCCACATCAATTTCAGTGTCTCTCAGGCTCAGACTTTCCGGCATGGTCGCACCAGGAAACTGGGCCCGACTCAGCCAGCTGCTCCAGTGCCGCGAGCTGCGGGCCAGCGAGGGGACCGCAGCGGAGGCCGGTCTGTTCCTGCAACTCAGCGAATCGCTCGAAATCCAGTGTCGTGGCAACGAATGGCTGCCACCGGCTTTTTGGCGAATCTGCCCGGCTGAGCTGGCGGACCACATCCGCGGCTGTCCCACCTGCAAAAACGCCGCCCTGAATGTTCTGCGCACGCAGGCCAGTTCCCCTCGACGCGATTCAGATCAGACCTTAAACGAAAGCGACCAGCTCGACGAACTGTGGGACGACCCCGTCGATCCTGACTCTGATCCCTCGCTGTCAGGCTGAATATCTGCCACTACGATTTTTTTCAGAACTGCTGTCAGAGACTCCGGACTCGGAAATGCTGCAATCACCTCAGATCGACGGAACACCGGAAGCTGCTCTTCTTCACTTCCGAGAACTGCTGCGATTCCCTGCAGGCATATCAAGGGAATTCGGCGAGGCCTTCAGGCTGCTGAATCCAGAGTGGCAGGAGGCCACGCCACAACTGATGCTGGAACTCTGGCTTGTCAGCGGTGGCCCGAACGCGGATGTCAGGCTCGTCACGGCACAGCTTGCCAAACTGGCTGCAAAACCACTCAAACACTACACCGAATACAAGAAGTGGCCCCAGCCTCCACTGTTCGACCTCTCCGGAATTCAATCTTCTGACAGTGTTGCTAAAACGAATGAACAACGCAGCATCGAGACACCTCTGACGCTGCGAGATGCAGTCGCCCCCAAATACATTTCCGCCGACGCTCGTGTATCCTCCAACCCACTCTGGGTACTGTACTGCCGTGTGCTGTCCGCATGTGCCGCTGCAGCCGTGGACGGCAAGCTGGTTTGTTCCCCGAGCACCATTCACGCTGCATTCCGGCAGCGGGTGCAAGCCGTCAGACAGCTGGAAGAACGCTGGCTGGCATCTGCGCAAAAAAACGCTGAATTCGAAAATGGCACGAAGTATCAGGACCGCTGGCAGCAGGCATTTCTGCAGGTTCACGCGGCACTCCTGCAAAAACCAATCGGGCCGGCTGACTGGTTTGCAGGTCCCGATGAGCTTGAAAAATTCAACCGGTATTTCTGGAAAACCTTCGGCAACGTCGGGCATGACGTTGGGCGTCGTGAAAGTCTCGAACAGGCAGCGGTCGTCAGGCTTGGTCACAACTCCGCCGCGCCGAACAAGTCGCCATCCAGCGGCCGTCCGCAGATCGGAGCCTTGCTCGAATGCTGGCAGAGCCTTCTGCAACAGGATTTGCCTGATTGGCTGTCTGCTGTGTCTGTCCCGCCACCGGAATTTCACCTGCTGTTCACAACTTCTCTGCTTGAACGACTCCATCGGAAGTCGCCCAGAACGAGTACTCTGCAGCTGAATCTCGCAGATCTCATGAGTGAATCGTCGTCAAGCCCTCAATGCACCGCAATCGCTGCAGCCCTTTCACACTATGGCCCTGGATTATCGACGCTGACGAAATGGTGCGAATGCCAGCCATGGCAGACGTGGCAACCGCCCGCTGACTGGGACACATTCCTGCGGTCGCTGAGAATGCTGCCAGCGGAATCCTTCGGGATACCTGCCAAAACGCCCGCAATTCTCCGACAGAAAGCCGTTCTGGCGGTCGAACTTCGACTGTTCCAGATTCTGCTGGTGCTGCGTCTGCAGGGTCTTGAATGGCATGAGATCCATCGTGTACTGAAGGCTGAAGACAGTCCGGCAGCAGACTTCGTCAATCACTGGCGTTCAATTGCCGAAGATTACAGGGAATTCGCACTGCCCACTGACTTCCTGCCGCTTAGGCCACTGGCGGACATCGTCGGGGGGCAGCCAAACAATCTGCGAGACTGGTTCGACCGTCGCAGGCGGAGTTTTCTTGTTGATTTGCCAGCCAGCTAAAAAGCTACCTGCGTTGAGCTACCGACCGGCACTCCGCAACTCATTAAGTTTTTGCTGTACCTGAAGCACTCCCATGTGCGTGGCCGCCCCGGACTCCTGCACGATCGCATCCATGGCTTCCAAAAAACCCGCGTTGATTTCCTGAGCCAGACGCGGATTGGCTGTCAGTTGCTGCAGGACTTGCGCGGCCATCGCCTCGGATTTTTCAATGTTTGCTTCGAATAAAAGCCGCAGCACCTGCTCTGCGAGCCGAAAAGCCGGGCGTTCCTCGTCACATAGCAATCGCTCCGGCAGTGCTCTCTGCCGCTGCTCAGGTGTCAGTTCGAACATCCGAAGTGCCACGATAGCCCAGAGTGCCGGACTGTCGCTGGACGTGCTGTATTGCAGCGCTGTCAGATAGTCCTGGCAGGACTGATACGTGTCCGTGCCTGCCACTTTTCCACCCCGCGTCCAGTAGCTCAGCATCGCCACGTTGCGACATCGTGACTTCCATTGGTCATCGACCGTATACCGTCGCTGCAACTGCAGTGCTCCCACCGAGTACTCGATTGCTTCGTCAATCCGCTCAAGTTTGTAGCACTGCTCGCACAAGCCCAGCCACGCGTACTCATTCTTCTCGTCCAGCCTTTTCGCCTCCAGCAAATCGCGGATGGCGGCTTCAGGCTGCTTCATGCCAATACGGCAAAACCCTCGTCCGCTCCAGGCTGCACTGGCATTTGGCAGCAGAGCCACCGCTTTTTCCCAGTCCGGCAGCACGTCTTCATGAGGCCTCTGCTCAAGGATCTCCTGCCGCAGTTGGGCACGCAGCAGCCACGCCAGCCCCTGTTTGGGATTTTCAACCACTGCCCGATCCAGTGATGTTAGCGCGGCATTCGCATTACTCAGCGCTTCGGTAGCCAGTTTGCCTCTGTTTAATCCGTTTAACAGGTTCTGCAGCAGGCCACTTTCGGTTGAGCGTCCCTGGACGAATTGCTGGAATGCGGCATTCCCCTTCAGCAATGAAGAAATCCCCTGAAAGAGCGGCAGTAAGCCTGCCTGGTCTTCTGCGGACATCAGACCACCTCGCTGCAGCAGATCGGCATAGGCATCATCCAGAGTCCGATACTGTCCGGTTTCAACTCCTTTCAGCAGCAGGAAGCCCGCCTGCAATGCCAGCTTCAGCCTGTCCTGCTCCGTCTGCAAATCCTTATTCGTTTTCTCCAGATCGGTATTTGTATTTCGCAAGTCGGACTCTGACCTGGTGAGCTGCCGATTGGTTACCTCCAGTTTGTCGGCATACCGACGACGATCGGCGATTGCTGCCTGCAATTGTGAGTTCTTTCCAGCGAGAATCACGGCGACCGCCACAGCGCTTACTGCAGCTACGCTGACCGCAGCACCCACGGTGGAGACCAGCGTGCGATGGCGTCGCGTGAATCTCCGCAGACGATCCCGCAGCAGCGGACGACACGCATTTACGTTTTCATCCGCCAGCAATCGCTCAATCTCGTCAGCAAAGGCTGCTGCATTCGGATATCGCTCTGCCGGATCCTGCGCCATCGCGCGACGAATCACTGCGGCTGCTTCCTTTGAAACTTGTTTCGGCAATTCCGGGCATTTACCAATCGCCGCCAGCGTGATCGCCGAAATCTGGCTGCCGACGAAGGGCGGAGCGCCCGTGCAGATCTGAAACAGGACGGCACCCAGCTGAAACACATCGGTGGCGGGGCTGGCCTTGTGACTATCACCACAAACAAGTTCCGGCGGCATATACGCCGGCGTCCCGACAACTTTACCCTCGTCACTGCTGACACGAATGAGCATGTGACCAGATTGCAATTGGTCATCATAAACCGCTGCCGTTCCCCAGTCTGTCAGATATACCTGATCAAATTCACCCACCAGAACATTGTCCGGTTTGATGTCGCGATGCACGATGCCGCGGCTGTGAGCGAATGCGACCGCACGACTGATCTGCAGCAGGATCCGCAGGTCTTCGCGGGTACACAGACCCGTCCGACAGATACTGCTGGACCATGCAGGCGACTGTACGCATTTTTCGACGATGACAGACCCACCATCGGTTTCTTCCGCCAGCAGCATCACCGGTGGAATGTTCTGATGATCCAGCAGTGCCTGCAGGCGACTTTCACCGGCAAATCGCTGCCGGTCAGACTCTGACAGCGCACGCAGCCGTTTGAAAGCCACCTGCCGCTGCAGCCCCTGCTGTTGTGCCAGATAGACATCCTTGAAACTGCCGGTGCCAATTCTGCGGAAGTCTTCAAACGTCTGACGAAACTCGCGGCAATCCTCGCGAGACAGTGTTGTCGGCAGATCGATTGCTGTGGGAGCTGAATCATCGACTGCGACTGACCGGAGCGATTGCAGATCTCTCGCTCGCTCACGCTGATGTCCTGCCTGCAGGCAGCTTCGAACCCGGAACAGCCGTTCCAGCTCACCCCGCAACTCCGGAAACCTTGCCGCATACTTTTCCGGATTCGGGTTCCGACCACAGAAAATCTCGGTCCCCACCAGCTGCAGCAGCATTTCGTTGTCGCACCAGTCGCGGTACCCGGAACGGAATCGCTCCACAGGCAGGAAACCGTCTTCGTCACCGCATGTCCAGTGAAGCTCAAATTCAAGAACAATCAGTCGCCGGATCAGGGCCGTGTCCCGGATCGACTGAGATTCCGCCCACGTCGTTGCGCGCCCCGGTGACCACTCCGTCTGCCACCCCGGTGACCTTGAACTCTCCTCGATCCAGAACTTCATAAATCGGTCAACGATCGTGGCGTCAACTTTGCGGTCCGCGGTCATGGCAAACTCCTTGTGACTGCACCTGCAGGATAAGCCGGAGGAGTCTGCGGGACTACTCCGGCTGAGATATCCTACCAACCATGATGGCAGTCGCCAGCCCGAAAACTTTCAGGCCGGCTGAGAAATCACCACTCCGGAGAGACTCTGGTGCTCGCGCTCCACAGTCGCCGATTGCGTCGAAGCCACCATCTCCGGAAGTGACTCCCGGATCGACGTCCGCTGGTACCAGAATCCACTCGAGACCACTGTCCGGCCTTCCGTCTGCAGGCGCGCTGCAAGCCGCTGTGCCAGGTGTGCACTGGCTGGCATGCTGCACATCATTGAGCCGGCATGCAGGTGCAGCTGACGTCCATGCAGGGCTGTCAGCAGCGACAGAATTTCTACTTCTGCATCGAGCAGTTCCTGCGGACCACATTGGGGGAATCGAACTTCCTGTGATTCCGCGTCAAGTTGTCGCACAAGGAAGCTGCCTGATGCAGTGTTACAGGTCGTCCAGCACATGTCAGTGATCTCCTCTCTTCAGTCCACTTTGCTTCAAAGCTCTCGCCACGCCTCGTTCACCTTTTCGTTGAAATCAGAAATGTCCTTGATCACCTCAAGCCGGGCCGCATCTTCATGTCGCTGCTGTTCAACAGCACTGTCTGCGCAGCTTTTGAGAAACAACAGCACCAACACAACGAGAATCCCGCCGATCAACACATCACGCATCGAAAATCTCCGATTCACCTGGAATACAGGCACAAGATCAAACGCAACAAATCGCAGAAGATTCGCCGAAAATCCAACGATCCCATAAACGCGAGCCAAACCGATAGTGCTCAACGCAACACATGCCCGGGTGCACTGCACTCAACCCAGCCACAAGGCATGCAACACACTCCGGAGAAACTTGTTTTGACATGTCGCTCGCAAACGTAAACATGACGAACTTCTCCCCGAAAGATTCATCAAAAATGCGATCAAAACATCGGTTGCGGAAAAAGTTCATACAACGTGCTGCTTCGCACCGTCATTCGGCTCTGTAGAATCCAACGCACGTGGAGGGCGTGGCTTCGGCAAAAATTGCATGTTTTTGGAAAAACCGTGAAACGAATACAATCATCGTGTCTGCAGCTTATTCCCCGCTGCGTCTGCTCCGGACTCTCAGATTGGCTCAGCCAACTGGCGCCTGAACAGCAACAATTGGTGATCGCCTGCCACGACGCCCTTTCTGCGGTGTCCGATGAAATTGCTATGGTGCTGCGCAGTGATTCACAGGGCGAACGGATTGGTTACGCAGTGGGGTCCCCTGAGATGTCCGACTTGTTACTGGCACTTGGTTTTTCCGCCCCGACACGGCTCCATCCTGAACTAATTGATACTGACAAATTCAGGAGTCAGACACCGGGAGTCCGCGGATTACTGCTGATCTGCCTTCTGACGAGGGCACCATGCGTGGAACTGGAATCCGTATTGAAGGTTGGCTGTCAATTTTCCGAACTTTTGGGGGGGCAGGGCTGTTTTACCGCATCGGCTCGGTTCCTGCAGATCCTGCTGACCAGCATTCCGGATCCGGCCTCAAATCGTGCCCGAGCCTGCGAGGCATTGACCTTGTTGTGCACCATGGCACATGAAGCAGATGAATCACCGCTGGCACTTTCGGTGCTGCAGCGGCTGCAGATCCTGCCCCTCGACCAGTTGGAGCAGCACAGGGATCAGATTGCGATTGTTGCACTCGTCAACAGCAGCCTTTCCGGCCTGGTTTCTGAAGCGGCGATCGAAATGTTGACTGCTGTCGCTCAGACACTTGTCGATTGCCGCGGCGCTAAGCTTGCGACGGCACTTCTGCTGGCCTCGGTGGGGCTTCTGCCCGCAGACCTCGACGGACTGCATTCGATCGAATCCAAATTTCGTTTGCTGCATTCCGGGAGCACTCAGGCGATGACTGAGTTTTTCGGCAGCTTTTTGAAAAGTCACTTCATCGGAAATCCGCGATTTGCCGCAAGGCAACTGGTCATGAGCGAATTGCCGTGTGAAATCGCTGCTCTTGCCCGCAAATGGTTTTATGCCGTCAAGGGCAGCCTTGCTGAAGTCACTCGCCCAGACTCCCTCCTCAAGCTTGATGCCTGCTCAGACGATCTGCGAATCCACTTCTGTTTCACGCTGGCAAGTGCACTGCAGGCCAGTGGGCGACCACTCCCGGCACTCAGTGTTACTGCTGGCTGTTTGCACCGATGTGGCGGAGTACAGACGGTTCCGGATTCGCTGCGGAATGCGCCGCCTGGCGTACTGTTTAGCCAGGGGCTGCATCAGATCTGGCCGACAGAATTCCATCAGCGACTGGAGCACGGCCTGCGGCTCACTGCAATTCTGCAAAGCAGGTATGGACATCAGCGAGCCCTCGAATTGTTGCTGGATTTGCTGCAAATACCGCGTTTTATCGATGCCGCAGTTACTTCGCAGCAGTTTCAGCTGGCCCTGAGCCGGTGTTCAGAGCATTGCCCCCGCTTGTTGCCTGAAGTTACCCTGCAACTGCACCAGGCGCTGCAGGCCAGCTTTCGGCACGGATCAGCTGCGAAACTGCTTGAAGCATTTCAGCAGGAATGCAGCAGGTCCGTTTCGTATCTCAGTCCCCGTAATCAGCGAATCGCTGACTGCCTGCCACAGACTGGCAGACCACCGGAGTGCCCCGAAACACTGCTAAGGCGTGCCAGCAGCCTCTGGCAGCAAAATGTCGACGGCTGCGAACGCCCGCCCTCATCTGTCCTCGAAGGCAGCCCACTGTATCTGGTGTGGGACTCTGTCAATGGATTGGAAGCTGAAGTTCGCGAGTTACAGGGCTCGATCAAAGAACTTGCGGAAATTGTTTATTGCGTCACGGCAGCTGGAGAACTGCTGCTGTCTGCAGGACGCAACATCGAGGCACTGCAGGTCACCAATCTGTTGCTGAACCGTAAACTGGCCCCGGGGAATACTGCCGACAATAGGGCTGCAGACGCGTTTGCTGCAGTCTTCACGGCAATGGTTGCCGAAAACTCACTCATTCCGGTGCTCCGATTTGCGCGTGTTCGTGCGACCGCTGTCTGTGCAGTGGACTCCAATCAAAATGGTGCTCTGATTCTCGAACACTTCCTGGCGTCTTCACAGTCCATCAGAAAATTTCCCGCAACGTGGTGGCTCAAAGAACTGCAACCGCCGCAGCGATTTCTGCATGTCACAGCCTGGATACGACTCGCTCCCGTCACAGATCCTGACCGACTGGAAATCTGCCGCCGTCTGGTCGAACAAATAAGACTGCTGTCGGAAGATGAGCTGCGATTTTCAATCGACAGAGCAGCGTTTTGGCGACAGCTGCAGGAAACAAGATCTGTCATACTGAACGCGGCTCTTGATCAGCTCCGCACTCGGCACCAGTTCGAGGAAATCGAAGAGTTGTGTCTTGAAATCACCAGATGCTTGGAGATCCTCGACAATCGCGTGCTCTATGAAACCATCGTGCTGCAGTCGGTCGATCAGCAGCGGCCCTCTGCGCTTGATAGTCCTGCCGGTTACCACGACGACATAGCCGAATGTACTGCCCCGCCGACGACGCCGATTCAGCGCGACATCGCAGGTGGCTGGCAGACAATCCTCGATGCGTCGGAGGAACAGGTGCAGAGTTGGTTGCAGGAGATAAGCGACACCCTCTCCGCCTCAAACAATCTCTGCACCGCAGGAACTGAGCAGCGTTATTCTGAGGAAGATCTGACATTTCAGCAGGCTACGGAAAGACTACATGAGCTGGAAAGGCAGGTGGATGACCAGCAGCTGAAGCCTGAACTCTGGCAGGAACTTCTGGGACAGATTTCGAGGCCACCCGATCTCAAAGAACTGTTGGCCGGAAACACCGTACTCCTGCGTACGGTGTTTGACCGCGAAGGCCGCCTCTTCTGGTGGGTTGTACACCGAGAGGAAACCGGCAGTCCGAGGGTCATTGGGTACGATATCAGTGCGGCCGGAGTCCGCGATATTCTGGCCGCTGCTTGCAGCGACACCGACGTTCGCATTGAAGCCGTCTGGGTCAGACTTTACCAGCTGCAATCGATGCAGGCGTCGCACTCTGAACAGCTGTTTCAAAACTCTGCAGCGCTCGATGACTGGCTTTGGCTGGTGCATCAGCTGGACGAGCGTGCAACAGTTGGGCCGCCGGAGGAGAATCGCCGACTCTCTCGCTGCCGCAGCCGCTGGCCTCGATTGACGGCATTGCTGCCAGCGGTTTCCGATAATCCTGGTTCAGGTGAAATGTCAGATCAAAAAAAACGAGAATCGTGGAGCAAATGCAAACAAATTCTTGAATCGCAGACTCCTCCGGATTGTTGGGCGGCATGGAAGGATCAGACCCTGAATGCCGCGTGCACGGAGCAGCTCCAGACGGTAAGTCAATTCATCAATCTTTCGCGCTGTAACATTCATCCCTCACAGCTGGCTGACTGCAGCGTGCTCACCAATGCCGAAGGACCGCTTCTGGCTGTGCCATTGACGTGGCTGCCATTTCACGGAGCACCGCTGTTCACCCATGCACGCACTGCCGGTGTTGCCATCTCGATGCAACTGCAAGCCTTGGCCCGGACTGCCGTCGCCGCTCCCCAGCCGCAGTCCGCATCTGTGCTTTGCGCGCTCTGGGAACATCCCAAAGCGAGGCGGTCCATGGGAATTCCCCTTTTTTGGCGGGGACTTCACTCCCTGCTGCACAATGATCAAAAATCAATTTCGACTCGAATTTTGGCTCTTTGTGATCAACCACGAGCTACTCCAGTAAACCTGGCAAGCTGCTCAACCCTGCACTCCCCGGATCTGATCGTTGTGGCTGGTCACGGCTTTGCTGCACGCCGGGGTATTCAACTGGCCGGCAACACTGGCGAATCTGCCGGCGAACTCTGGCGCGGGAATGGTGATTTTAAGAACTGCGGTCTGCTGGTCCTGCTGGCCTGCTCAATGGGACGCCTGCACCAACAAAGCCAGACGGAAGTCGACGGAATCTATGCCTCCATCCTCGCGCACGGCGGACGCAGTCTCATCGCCCCACGATGGGATGTGGACGATTTGTTCTCCGCGGCCTTCATACTTGAATTTCTGAATTCCCTGCCGCAGGATCTCAGGCAAATCAGCAATTCACCATGTGGACCAGTCTTTAACAATGTTCGTAAAGCCGCATGGCGAAGGTGGCTGTGCAGCCAGCCAACTCCTGCACCAGATAAGGTCTGCTGCCACCACACGATCTCTGCCTTCGAATTCTTTGGCTGGTAATTGCCGCGATGTGCCGCTCACTCCGGCTCGCAGCGAAAAGGGGGGCCACTCACTCTGATCCTGCTTTTGCTATTCCGACTGTGTGACAACTGAGCAAATGCGTCTCCGAGATGCTCATCGATCAGATACTCCAGCGGACGTGCACCCAGCCCACCATCCTGCGACAGTCTCAACAACTCCACGATCACAGCCGGTTCCACACTGACAAGCTCCACTCCGTATTCACTCGCCACAATGCTGATAGCCTGTGTCAGAATCTCAGCCTTTGAACGCTCGTTCAAGGGTTTGAAAACAGCAAACTCACTAATGCGTGCTGCCAACTCAGGCCTAATCCCCGCAGCCACCAGACATCGCCGGCAGATACCGTTGACCACCTCGGGATTCGCTGCATCGACCTGACTCAATGCCTGCTGAATCTCTGCAGCAGCCAGATTGCTGGTGAACAGAAAAATTGCCTGGCGGCAATCCGCAATGTAGCTGCCCCCCTGGCGAGAGGCTGAGCTGAGCCGTCCGGCATCCATACCATTCATCAGCGTCTGGAAGATCCTCGGGTGAGCCTTCTCAATTTCATCGAATAGTACCACAGTCCGTGGATTGGCAAACAGAGCGTCCAGCATCTGACTGCCCTCGCCGTGCCCAACATACCCCTGTGGGGCGCCCAGCAGTTGACTCACGCGATGCGACTCCTGGTACTCGTTCATATCCAACCGCAAATAACCATATTCGAGTCGGTTGGATGCGATACAACTCAGCTGGCGTGCGATCGACTCAGCGGACTTTGTTTTCCCAACTCCGGTCGGACCAACCAGAAACACCGTGGCCGGACGACGTGGTGTCACCCGCGATGCATGACGGCACACCCGATGGCAGATTCTCCTGAGAGCCTCCTCCTGTCCACGGACTTCCTTCTGCATCAGACTGAACAGAACTTCTGGGTTACAGTAAATCCCCGACGTCTCGGAATCCGTCACTGCTGCAACTACGTCAGACAGACTGGTTAGCTGCTCCGGGTCTGGAGCTGGTGTCGAAAATGGTGCCGGTTTCGAACACTGCCTCTGGCCCGACGGTTCGGAACCTCCTGTTGGATTCGAACGGCAGCCAACTGCATAAGCCTTGTATGCCGCTCCCAGCGGACCTCGAACCCAGTCTCTGAGAGCAGCGAAGTTCACAAACTCGCGCACACCACGCTGCACCCAATCGGCGATCTCTTCGTCGCCACCAAGGTAGATAACGCCCCGCTGTATCAGCAGTCGATAGACCCCGGCAACTGCGTGCCATTCGAAACCAATCATCCCCGTCACAGGCTGACATCCAGGCGGCAGAGGCTGCCCGTGGCTACGAACACAAGATGTGCGACACCGCTGCTCAAGCTGATCGAATTCCTCGTCTGTCGCCTGAATGTACCTGTGCATACTTCAAGTCTCCTCCGCGAACAACCTGCTTCAATCCTGCCAGATGCGGGTGTCTGTGAAGTTATTCCGGGAATCACGCAAATGGCCCGTGCCACCGCACTCCGGACACCTCTCATACTCAGGATTCAACTCGGGATTTCTGGGTTCCTGGGGCAGCCACACAGTTTCATCGAAAAGGACACGCTCAGCATCTGCACCACCAAAGGCACGATCAAAGGCCGGCAGCGGAAACTCCGCGAGCTGCGCAGGTGACATACGAATCTGTACCAGATTGCGATTTCCAATGGTCAACAACAGTCGATGCCATCGCGATTGCTGCAGTCCATAGTGAAGCAGTGCCAAAGCAATCTGTCCCTTCGTTGCATTTAAGCGGCCCGTCGCAAAAATCGGCGTCCCATCTGATGTGACATTATTAACAAAATTCTGCCTGCGATAGGCTCGATAGCGACTGCTGAGGACGCAGCGGTGACACGCCTTCGTCACATCCGGATGCGTAAAAGTAATCTCCGCTCCGAGGCCACGCTCGTAGACCTGCGCACACAGTGTCGGAACGGAGAATTTCAAACCCAGTCGATTAATTCTCGCCTGTGCATTGAAATTGTCGGTCAGGCCCAGCAACAGAACCTGCTCGGGCCGATCTTCCGGGTTCTCTGCGCCAAACAGGAAAAGCCGCATCGCCTCGTCGTCAAGGTCATCCAGCATACCTTTAAATGAACTCACACGAGCTGACGGATTGATGTCCCGGATCCGCTCGCTGACGCAATCCACTTTGCTGCGACCCAAATCACGCCGGTACGTCTGCTGCGTCGCAAGATTTGTCTCAGACACCGTGTCGCCGTCAATCAATACCATCTGGCCCACACCGCACCTCGCCAGATCCTCAAGAAACTGAGCAGCACCACCAACTCCAACTGCTACGACTCGGCATTTCGCCAGACGGTCCAGGTTATAGGCGTGCTCAACCCGCCGAAAAGTTTCGCCGCATCTCGGTGTTGGATGCTGCTCAACGACGTCGCCTTCAACTGCCTGAGAAGTCGCAGCAGGCTCCACCTGGCTAACAGACGTTTCTTCAATCACCGGAACAGTGAGCGGCGCAGCCGCTGCAGCGGTCGGCAGATTCGATTCAATGCCGGTAACAACTAACGGTGCCGCTACCGCTTCCACAGTCGCATTCGAAACGACAACAACTGTCTCCTGAGTATCGGAAACAACACGATATGGCACCTCCTGCAGTTTTAAACGCCCATGCACATCCAGGGAAGCCACAAACATTTTCATCTCGAACGATCGATCACGATGCTTTCCACCGCGGCGAGCCGGTTGCACAATCGGCATCAGCATTTCTGTCATCTTTGAGTTGTATCGCAGAATCCGCTCGGCGTACACCTCATCCCCGCCCGATGGATAGAAGATACCCTCCGGATGTGAGTGCACAAATCCCATTAAACTGACATCCATCCGGTTCCAGTCGTCCAGCAAGGCATTCAGTCGACGCGTGTCTGGTGAATATGTGCCCCCCGTACGTTCGGCGTCTGAGTCATAGTGGAAATGCGTCACACGTCGCAACTTGCGATCGCCGCCCAGCATTCCGCCCTCCTCTGCGCGACGGTTGCCGATTTCGCGGCAGATTCCTTCGTGCACTTCCCGAGTCAGTTCGATCGGCCGGACATTCGCATCCAGCTGATGTTCTTCACGCGCATTGCCACCACGCAGGATTCCGCTTGACCAGATACTCATCGATTACTCCCTGACAAAATGGACATGTCACAACACTTGTTGCCTATGCCGCTTTTACTGCATCGAGAATCGCCCTGTCCGTCGATACACCTGCGTGTGGTCAGCCCAAAAAGCCGCAATCACTTTGCAGTCCTTAAGGGTACGTGGCTCCGGCAGCCAACAGACGTAACGCCTGTCACCGTCGCTCAAACGGTGCGTTTCGTGCGAACCTTCGGGGCGTCCGTGGTAAGGGGGCTGACGAACAATATATGCACGCCAGGTGCCGTTCGTCTGTTGCTCGAAACTGAAGACATAGTCCTCCTGACCGTCCTTCGTTCGGTATTTGATCATACTGTGAAATGAGCCAACAGGCACGCGATCAGATCGAATCGCGCGTCGAATTCGGCCGTAAAGTCTGCCGAGATGAAAAAACATGCAATCACCTCTGTCGCCCAAAAAACGCGAGGATAAGAATCAGTCCTGCCGAAAGTTCGCCTCTGATACATTCAGAACGCTGCTGCGTTCCCAAGATTCTGTAAAATTCGCCCCAGGTCTTCGCGATTTGTGATTTGTTCCGTCAATTGACGAATGTCGAACGACGAATCATCGCGGGCCCCGACGCGAGGTAAGTGAGAAAGAGGGGCGACGTAGTGCCATGAGCTGACTATGTCACCCCACCCCCCACCCGGCAATCTCAGATGCGATCGTCTGTGCAACCCTTACATTGGAAAACGGCCGGTCTTCCGATACTGTTGGGTGTTGTCAGCCCAGAGTGCAGCAATCGTTCGGCAAGCTTCGTACGTGGAAACTTCCGGTTTCCAGCAAACGTAGCGACGGTCGCCGTCAGACAGCCGATGCGTCGGGATGGCGCCTTCATCGCGACCGTTGTAATCTGGTTGCCGGACAATATAGGCCCGCCACGTGCCACCTGGCTGCTGCTCAAAACTGAACACATAATCCTCGAGGCCGTCTTTTGTCCGATATTTAATGGTGCCGTAGAAACAGCCTGACGGCACTCGATCAGGGAGTTCGGATGGCCTCAACCACTGCATGAACCTGCACAGTGCATGAAACATATTGCACCTCCGGAAGTTGATGAAAGAACCCAAACTGCAGAGCGAGGCGAGGTGGAGTAACCGTCCGTCTCGCTCTGCAGCTGCACCCTCTCAAGTCTTAATGAAAGGTTCCCGGAGGCACCTGGTCCTCAGCGTGGAAGGTTCCCGGAGGTACCTGGTCCTCACCGTGGAAGGTTCCCGGAGGCACCTGATCCTCGCCGTGGAAGGTTCCCGGAGGTACCTGGTCCTCACCGTGGAAGGTTCCCGGAGGTACCTGGTCCTCGCTGTGGAAGGTTCCCGGAGGCACCTGGTCCTCACCGTGGAAGGTTCCTGGAGGTACCTGGTCCTCACCGTGGAAGGTTCCTGGCGGTACCTGGTCCTCGCCGTGGAAGGTCCCCGGAGGCACCTGGTCCTCGCCGTGGAAGGTCCCCGGAGGCACCTGGTCCTCGCCGTAGAAGGTGCCTGTTGGCACAACACAGTTAACGCGATTCATATCTCGCACTCCCATCAGAGCACTGCAGGTACCGGTGTCCTGTCAGACACCAAACTGTTACCTGCTCACTCCGTGAGACGATGCTCGCAGGCCACTCTTCAGCCTTTCAGGCTTTGTTTCTGAATATTTTTCAAAATTCACCGCACATGAAATCCGTGTTTTGCGAGGACCTCAAGCAGGTGCGGGTTGGGAATGCCAATCAGCTGCAGCTGGTCTCCTTCCAGTCGCAGTGAGACCCGAGTCGCCCTGGTGTCGGCCTGTGAACACCACTCGGCATAACGGTCGGTCAGAAAGTGCAGCAATTGATTACCAGACCCTCGCCACAGATAATTTCCGGACTCGGCCTGCACAAATTCACCGTCGACCAGCAGATCCGTGCGTTGCAGCAATGCTGTCCAGGCCAGGCTCCCGGCAGCCTGAAGCTGTTGCAGGGTGTATCCCGTGTAGGTCACAATTCCCGCGTCCCGCTCAGCTCGCAAGCCATCAATCAATTCCACCAAACCGGCCGCCTGCGACAATGGTTCGCCACCCACAAACGTCAATCCTTCGTACGGCTCGTACTGCCGCAGAAAATCCAGGAGTGCCGGAATCGACCAGAGCTGTGCGGGAATAAATTCCAGCATATGCGGGGTGATGCAGCCGGGGCAGCGTCGCGGACACCCTTGCACCCACACAATCACGCGCCGCCCGGGACCAAGTGCATCCACAGCCACGTCAATCTTCGCCAGATTCAATTGCATCACCGTTCACCCCTGCCTTATTTCATTTGTGAGGGCGAGGCTCCTGCCGAGCCATCGACGCTCGCAATGCACGCCGCTTAGCACGCGTTTCACACTCCCGGCCGGCCCCGATCGTACAGCCCCATGCCCCTACCGTCGGGCAGGCACAACACGCAACTCACCCGACTCCACCTGCAGCCGCACTGACTTCAGTTCCCGGTCGCCGGCCTGCACCACCAGGGCCTCTTCCTCAATGCTGCGCAGTCGGCCCACAAGGTCACGCGCTCCCAGCCCCGCGTCGTTTGTCAGCAGCTGCCTGACGATCTCCGGTAATTGCGATACAAAATCCAGCTGCAGGCCGTGCAGATCTCGCAGCCTCGCTGCGATTTCAGTTAGTCGCGGCCTGACGATCTGGTTGGCCATCTCTTCCGTCAGTCCACCAAACACGATAATGCGACTCATCAGACGACCGATGAGTTCGTCCGGAAGTGATTTGCCGGTGCGAGTCAGTTTCAGGCCGGACTTCACAGCCTGCAGCCGCGCTTCCCGTGATACTGGCGTGCCCTGCCTTGACAGCTCGGCCAGCTTCTCTGCCCCCGCGTTGCTGGTGAAAAAGATCAGACACTGTGACAAATCCAACCGCGTGCCGTCGCCCAGTGTCCAGTTGCCCTCCAACAGAGTCAGAAACACGTTCAGCACCCGCTCATTGGCTTTTTCGAATTCGTCAAACAACAGCATCGACGCCGGATGATCCAGCAGAAACTGGCCCAGTTCGCCACGCGGATCACCCACATAACTGGGCGGTGACCCCAGCAGCCTGGTCACCTGGTGATCCAGTTCGTATTCCGACATGCTGATTTGCCGCGCTGGTACGTCCTTCCAGTGCTCACACAACGCCCGAAATACTTCCGTCTTCCCCACGCCGGTCGGGCCCGCCAGAAAAAATACCCCGGCCGGCAGCTGCTCCCGCAGACCATCCCGCCGCGCCTGACGCAGCCGGCCTCCGGTCGCACGCAGCCGTGCCAGAATTGCCGCAATCGCATCGTTCTGACCGCAAACACGACCTCCAACGTAAGTTTCCAGCTTCTGAAGTTCCTGAGGCTGCAGCAGATCATCCCAGACTGCTCGTACCTGCAGAATACTCTGCACGGCGGTCAGGCTGAGCTTTCCAGGGGTCTGCTGCTCCAGCCTCAGTGCCTGCCCAACCAGCCAGCCGATTTCCCGCAGCGAACGCCCGGCCAGCAACCGCTGCACCTGCAGTCGCTCCCGCGCAGCACTCTGACTGCCGGTCTCGATGCCGCCCGCCTGTGTCCTGACAAACCAGTTGATTTCATCGTTTTGCGGGAGTCCCAGGTGCAGCAGCTGCACGCCCGCACGCCGCTGATCCCGCAGCTCGGCCGGTAACAGGTTCAGATCGTCGGTTTCAAACAACAGCACCGAAGCGTTGGCAAATCCCGGTGCTGACCACTTTTGAAACCACGACACCAGATAATGCCACTGCTCGCTCCCACGATTGGCGAAGAGCGTTTGAGCCCTGGGCAGCAGCACCGCCAGACGCGGCGCCTGCTGCCCCGACTCCGACTCTACGGTCAGATAGCGATCCAGAGACTCGAATGCCGCACGCAGACTTTGCAGAGAGCCATCATAGGGCATGAGTCCGCCACGCGTCGGCGCCGCCGCCGATGGCTCGGTGGCAGCAGGCACCGCTGCGGTTTGGCCCTGCTCTGGCTTTCCACCTGACCCCGGAAACAGATCCCCGACTGTGCGACGCCCCTGCGGTACTCGCTGAGTCATCCGCAGAAATGCTTCCCGCATGGAACCCGAGCGGGCCTGAGCACCGCACCAGCCGAGTTCGTCGGCAAACTGCAGACCGTTGTTCAGGGTATACACCGCAATGCCCGCGGCGCCACGATGCAGCAGCCCTCGGCAAAGCACTTCTTCAAGCCGCAGAAGTTCGCGACACCGAGCCTCTGCTGGAGCCAGAAACACATCATTGAGCAGCCCGTAGACCAGCAGTTGCCGTGGATCAAAAGATTCGAACCCCAGCCGCAGACGGCCGTCAATCCGACCCAATTGTTCACCACTGTTCATCGGGAATCTCCGTTGTGAAAAAATCAGCTGTCAACTAAACGCGACATCTGCCAGGTGTTTCGCCGTCTTTGGAAAAAAAGCCATACACTGCAGCAGCTTTTGACGAACCTCAGGCTCAGCCCGCAAGGGCTTTAAGGCATCGGCACACTGAATACGGATCTCATCGTCAACATGGGTCAGCCCAATCAGAAGTACCCATCGTGTGGCTGCAAGACCAAACCCCATGATCTGCTTTAGTGCGAGTAGCCGAACGTCACGGCAGGGGTCCATCATCGCCCAAAAAAGATCGTTCAAAACATCCGGGTCCCGTGACTGGCCCAGCATTTCCAATGCTGCCACCCGAACTAACTTCCGTCGTCCCTCGTCGCCAAATACTGTTTGGGGACGTAATAACTCAGCGATAAATGGCAACGCCGGCCGCCCAAGGCGTAACAACTCAGCCCTGACTCGTTCGTTACCGCTGCTGATAAATGCTGTACAAAGGTGACGGATGTCGTCGCCGTCGCTGGAGGAAGGATCACCCGCGTCGAGAACTTGAGTGTGCCAGCCGTTATAAATTTCGGCCATAAAGTTCTTGCCGACTCTTTTCTGGATAACAATATAGGTTCCGACACAAAATCCACAGTGAATTGCTGAGCCATCGGCAACGATTGCTGTTTCGCCCTCCTTCGTCGCGGGCGTCGCGATCTCAGTCAAATAGCTGTTCTCGCCATCTCTGGTGTACTGGACAGACTTCTGAACAAATGCACCGTCACCGCCATCCAGATTGACACCAAGAGCATTGGCTTCCACAACGACCGTGATCTTTGGAGGTACGGCAGCAGCCTGTGGTTGATTTTTTGCCAAAACATCACGACGTTGACGTCGCCATTTCCACAGTGTCAGGCAAAGAATATCAAACACAAGGGTCAACTTGCAGGTGTTGTATTTACGCTCTCCCTCCACAGAGATGGCCGCAACTTCGTTAAACGGTGTCTTTAGTACGCATAACGGACGAAGACATTGCTCCGGCTGAGCGTCCAAAGGCACATAAACAAAGTTGCTCAGTTTACGCCGCTTCAGCGTCGCAAGCTTGTCTGTCTTCTTAAGACGGACATCAAGCTTCTTCAGCACGGTGCTTCCCACTCTCATTTCCAGGCATCCGCTGGTAAACGACGGTCCGGCGGTCAGGCTCAGCGTTGTTTTCCCGGCCCGCAAACTGTGGGTGTACACTGCAGCGATTCGGATACGGCGCAGTTCACCTGGGTCCCATCAACAACCTCCACGACAACACTGCCGGAAAGTGTTCCATCTGCTGCTGCGATCAGTTCTATCGTTTCCGAACTCACCCGAATGGAATGTTCTTTGCTCATCAGATTGCTCCACAAGATTCCGTGCACTGCATGATCGCCGTGGCAAAAGCAGCTGACGTGTCAGCGTACTCCGCCAATCCCTGATAGATGGCTTCGAGGGCCCTGCGATCCCTCTGCTGACGCACTCGTTTCAATTGCGTCAGGCAATTTAAAGTCCGCAGGCGGATCTCTGTATTCCTGTCTGTCACAGCGTCCAACAACGTATCAAACACCACATCAGATGCAGCCACTGACAAAACATCGCTGTCCAGCCCCTGCTCCGCGAGATTCATTCCATCAAGGGCCAGCAGTCGCAGGCTGACGTCCTGATGCTCCCGGATCACTTTGCCTAAGGCGCCAAAACCTTCCTCACATCGATATTTCAAAAGCGATTCAACAGCCCGACGGGAGAATTCGTTTTCACCGCAGAATGCAAGGTACAGCAGGTCATCAATAATCTCAGGAGAGTTCAATTCCTGCAGAAGGTCCAGCGAAAAGTGGCGGCACGCCAGCGACAGGTCGGTCCGATGTAGATTTTCCGCCAGCGACGGTAAAAACCAGCAGCCAAATCGCTTCAGTTCTCTGCGGGCAAAATCCTTCAGAGTTTGTTGTTGACTCTGCTGATCCGCATTTATACTTTCGCCAAGGAAGCCTAGCATTCGCACGACATTGGACACCTCGAATGGGATCTCCAGGTCCCCGGCACTCAGTATCGGATGTGGCGCCAGCTTGATCGTGGACCAACATGGTCCGCAGACGCCTGCTGACCGGAACGTGAAACGATCGCCACTGCAACTGGTGTCTTCGGGTTGCGGTTGCTCCCGAATAAGCACCGCTGGACGTCCGTTGATCTTGCCATACACCCGTCCCACGGTCACTACCGTTGGTTCTGAGGCGGCTATGGAAATCACATACCCGATGCAGTCTTTCGTCAGGACCAGGATGTCAGTTGGTGAAATCTGAGCGGCAGCCACCGGTTTTCCAGGGGACTGGGGTAAAGGCCACCGGCTTACCGCGGTGCCAGTTTCGGAAACTGACATAATGGAATCATCAGTCAACGCAAGGCGCGGACCGGATGCCACCAGGTCGAGCCACTGGCTGTGTGGAGGCATGCTGGAGTCAAGTTGCTGTACCTGCTGTACCTGTTGTTCTCGCAGACTGCCACCTGAGTAGGACAGGATCACTGACTTCGCTGGGAGATTTCGGTGGGCAGCCCACATCAGGTGCAATTCCCCTTTGGATGTGGTTCGTACCGTGCACGGACCAGGCCAACAGATGCTCCAGCCAGGGCCCTCGAAGACAGAATCTCCAGAACGCGACGGTTCCTCCTGCTGATACAACGGGACGGCGGTCGCCTGACCGCGTTCATCCCGCATTGCGACAACACTGGTTGATTTCTTCCAGAGTTCGCTGAATTCAACATTCTGAGCGACTTCGTGCATCAGCAATCGCGTTGTTTTGGGAAAACGGACGGGACTGCTTTTGTCGTCCAGCCGCAGACGAAACCGCCATGCCTCACCAACGGCGGTGGTATCCCCACCAGTCAATTCGCAACATTCAATCGCCAACTCCTCCGATACCGCTTCCTCGCACATCCGCACAACGACTGTCGTTGTTCCGGCGGAGAGCGTCTCTGGTTCGCAGATCACGCCGATGCCGGTCAACTGCACTTGCGCAGACTCTGAGAGTTCAGCAATCAGGTGGAGTGGCCAGCCGCGGACTGGCAGTTCCACAGCCTCATCAAGGCTCTGTCCGTCAATTCCCCTGATTCTCAGATGGTTTGCAAGTCCCGACATAGGCTGGGTTTCCGTTGGATCTGAAAAGAAGCGGACTTAAAGAGAGTGAGCGGGATGAGAGCGGAAGTACGTTTCGCGGAGCGAAACGCGACTTTGGCAGTAATGACTATCCGAGATTGGCATCCGCACATCAGCCGCCCTGAGCCTGCCTGCGCTGCTGGCCTGATCCACCCGGCAGCGGTTTCGCCGTTTTGTCCCGATCAGGGCCGGGACCGCCCTCGATGGATTTGAAGTTCATTTCAATACCAGCATTCGTCCGCAGCAACCGCTGCAATGCCAGAATGTACTCGTGGTTGTCCGTCCGACTGTCCGGCGTTCGCACGACACCCTGCAGCGAAAGTGGCAGACTCAGCCGCTCTTCACCACCGTCCGGGTAATAGGCGGCTACATCCAGCGGAGCAGCAGGATCGCGCTGATAGGCGTCCCACACTTCGTCGGAAATCACAAGCGTCGCTCCCAGTTCACCAAGTGCCTGCGCAAGGGCTTTGAGCACCATCTCGCGACGGCAAATCTGATCCTGCAGTTCGGTTGCCCGCTGCTGCCATTTCGCCAGCTGGCTTTCCAGAGTTGTGAGCAGGTCGGCCCGCTGGGCGGGGGCTTGCAGTTTTCCAAGTGCGTCGAAGCTCGCAAGAATCTCGCGCTGCTGTGTTTGGGTTGCAGTGGCCCACTGTCGCCAGGCATCGGTTTCCAGCTGCCGACGCAGCAGCTGCTCGCGAACTCGCAGCGCGTGCTCGCGCGCCTTTGCAAGGTTGTCGCGCAGAGACTGCAGCTGACGCTGCAGCACCGCATCGTCCTGCTCAGCCTGCGCCGCCTGCAGCTGCTGTTTCCAGAATGCTGCTCCCTGTCCCATCCCCTGCGGAAATTCGACCTCAGCCACCGCTACAAAGTCTGCAATCTGCTTTCGCAGATCCGTACAGCGTTGCTGCCGCTGAGCCTGCTCGAGGCGCGCTCGGGCTGCTGCGTTCTCACGAAATTCGAGGCACTTGGGTCCACTCATCAGATAGCTCCGGAAAATGGCGGCTGTTATCCACGGTCCAATCAAGATTCAGATTTGCCCGGAAGAGCCCTTCAGGGCTGCGTCCTGGGCTGTTTCCAATCTGTTTCGTGTGCTTATTAACTCAGCAAATGCATCTCCCAGCTGCCGCAGCAGACTCGTGACCGCGTTCCGGCGCTCCGGGTACTGCCTCAGTTTCTGCTCAATGTTCTCGCGGGTTGCCTGCGGTGACAAGGTCCCGAAGAGCTTCCAGTTCTGACGGAAGAGCTCAAGCCATGGATCGCCCTGGCTGCCGCTGGACATTTCAGTGAGTTCATCAGCATGCTTCTGAAGCTGTGCAACAGCCTGCAGATCGCGATTTCGCTGTTCTTCAAGCTGTTGTGTCCGCAGTTCGGCCTGACGCAGCTCGGACTGCAGGGCCTCCAGCTTCTGAACTTCCGCGGTCAGCCCCGACAGACGTCGCTGTTCATCGGTGAGTTTTCGCTGCAGTTCTTCCGAGGCGTGCCGCAGTCGGTCGTCCGAGACCGGCTGGTTCTGCAGTTCGTTCATCAGTTCCTGACAGCGCCCGGTTAGATCACTCCGCATTGCCACGAGGAAGCCCGCAGCCTGCTGTGTCGCCTCCGGATAGGCGATTTCGATTCGGCGAACGAGTTGCCAGTGCCAGCTGAACGCTTTTGCCACGCGCGCACCAAGTCCCCGACGGCACCACTCAAGGCAGGCGCGAACGTTTGCTGGTCCAAGCTGTTGAATCACCTCCCGCATCTGCTGGTCAGAAGCCTGCTGGAGCAGGTCCGCGAGAGTTTCCTGGTCTCGAAGCGTCAGATTTCCAGTCGATAGTTTGTGTAACGCAGTCAGCAACATGGCCTGCAACTCAGTCGTCATGTGGGCTTCCCTTGACAATTTCGGAACTTCGAGCAGGTTCTGGTGCTAAACAGAGATTTGCTCTGGCCATAATTCTGTCTCCTGGCGGCTTCCGGCGAGGCAGGGCCGCAGCACCCAGCCCGCCTGACTGTCGTCCGGCTGCGGGCGCAGGAGCAAGTCGAATGCCTGCTGAGTAGTTGGCTGAAACTGATAATGCATTCGCGTGCAGGACCGGACACCTGCTGAGCTGCTGGTCACCTCCACCTCGATCCGCAGTGGCCCCTGGTCCGGGATCGCTTTCAAATCCAGCAGCAGCCGCAGATCGCGCCCTTCATACTTCGGGGAATCAAGCTGGCTGAGGCTGTCGATGCCGGCTCCCTGCAACCGGACCCGCACTGAAACGATGTTCCAGCGGTAGTCCACGGTCAGACGTTCGGCCGCCAGGACCGCCGCACCCAGCGAAATCGCCAGCTCCAGCTCATCAAAATCCAGCTCGGTCGGCAGCATTCCGGAATGCTGCTGTACGGCTTCCGAAATCGCCTTCCGCAATGGTTGAAATCGTCCCATGCCGCCGGCAAACACGATTCCGTTTGCGGTCGGCACGCGCCGCAGAAACTCATTGGTCTGCTGCTTAATCTGTTGCATGAACGGCTGAACAGCCCCGGACACGGCCCTGCAGCGCGGATTTTCCTCAGTCCAGCTTTCCTTGAGGTTTCGAGCATCCCGGAGCACATGTCGCGCCTGCAGCGGACTGAGATCAAGACCGATGGACTGGAGACGGAGACGGACATCAAGAGAGAATCTGCCGCCCTCTGAACCATCACTGGCCAGCGTCAGCAGGTCGTCTGCCGCCACTGTCACACCGCCGGACTGCTGCAGCAATGCGGAGCCAATCAGTCCATCGACAAAATCGCCACACGCTCCGCCCGTATCGACGCGCCCGTCCCGCAGGAGCCGATGCTGGCCGTGTACCACGGCTCGCTTGCCGTCAGCCGCGGTCACAAGGCTCAGATCCAGAGTGCCACCTCCGGCATCGCACACCAGCAGCGACCTGCCGCTGAGCCACTCCTGCGGCTGCAGCGTGAACCAGTGCAGCATGGCAGCCACTGGCTCTTCCACAAACCGCAGCGCAAAGTTCAGCTTTGCCTTCCCCTGCCAGCGGCGTCGCACCAGTTCCCGCGCGTCGTTCCACGCATGCTGAAGCCGCTGCAGAGATTGACCAGACCAGCAGGCCGGACGAGTCAGCACGATGTTGAGCTGCACTGTTTTCAGGTTCGGCTGCAAAATACGCTCCTGAAGCACCACCAGCAGGCAGTGACTGATGAGTTCCGCCAGGCAGCCCTCGGCGCTGGTCCATGACGGATAGAATCTCCAGCCACCGGAATTCTGCTGATCATCCGTGGCCTGCAGGTGCAGCTTGGCGCTGCGAAAACAGTACAATTCTCCCTGTTCCCAAGCCTGACGTGCACTGCTGCCGACCCGCACCGTGCCGTCCACAGCACGCGACTTGCGATCAGCAAACCACACGACGGAGGGCAGCATCGAGCCGTCCGGATGCTGGACGGGCTGTGACTGCAAATCGTAGACGCCAACAACACAGCTGGTGGTGCCAATGTCAAGGCCTACATTGATTCTGTCGGTTTCCATGCGCCTGTCTCGAAAAGTCCCGCAACAGATGCCACTCGAGTCGCCGTCGGAACACCCGGAACCTTAACGAGGTTTCGCGATCTGAAAAGGGAAAAATGCAAGTCATTTTTTGCTGCCAAAGCAACGGGATCGTGACTCTGAATGACGGGCGCAGCGCGCTCCGGTTCGATCGTCTACCCTAAAATTTCGAAAAATTTTGGAGAATTCCCGAGGGACACATGAACCCGCTCTCTGCTGAGGCGTTAGCCTCTCTGGTCACATCGCATTCCCCATTTGCCGCCGTTCTCTGGACTCCCTGGTATGTCTTTCGAAGTTCACGATAATCCCCATCCACCGTTTCGTGATCGCGTGATCGAAGTTGCTGCTCGCTGCGGACAGATGTTTCTTCGGCGGTTTCCGTTACACGTCAGGCAAAAGCTTGAGGCTGACGTGGGTGAACTGGCAACAGTGACGTTCAATCGTTGCATTGCCAGTTGCCCGGATATGCCGTCTGTTGGCCTGATCCAAACGGTGATGATTAACCTGATCCGCGACCAACTGCGATGGTACAACAGACACGAACCTGAAGATGTTGGATTTCCAGAGAACTTTGAGATTCCCGATCACCGAGGAGAACTCGATGCAACCGGCCTGCCACCTTCGCTGCTGATAGTGCAATATCGCCACTGCCTCAGAGAGCTCAGAAAGCAGACCCTCGACCAGCTCACGGCTGAAAAACAAAATGCAAAGCCGTCCACGGTGAGTTGTGAACAGTTGCAGAATCGGCTGGACCTGATGGATTGGCTGGAACTCCGGTTAGACTCTGTTGATCAACAGCCTGCAATGCACCAAAAGGATATCGCTCTAACGGCTCCCCGCAGCTCTGCCACGATCAGCACAGAATTGAAGACCATCAAACTGCAGTTGCGTACGTGTGTACTGATGAATGTGGAAAATGTTGCGGTGGTTTCCTGTTTGCCTCTTCCCCCGGATTCTTCGGATCACTACAGCGACGCATATGAATCGTGGCAGTGTTACAATGGAAAAAACAAGGACGTGCGGCTTGACGAAGGTGGTCTCCTGACTGTTGTTCGTGTAGCGGAATCATCGATTGATCTTGCTGACAGCAGTTCGCAGCATGTTAACGCTGGTCGAGGGACTGTGCTCGTGGCGTGGCGACATGATCGAATTTCGCCTGGCTTGCCGAATCTCGCAAATGTCAACTGGGAGGATTTAACTCCGCACGGTAAAGACCATCGCAGTTTTTCATCCTCAAAAACCAGGTGGGGCCTGCCAATTGTCCTTCAGCCGCATGCCCAAAGGCCGGCCGTGAGAGCCAGGCTGAGTCTTCATTACTCTGGTCGCCGTACCGCCACGGTATCGCAGAGTGATGGTCACCAAATGGCTGAGACTGAGACTGTTCCTGATCTGACTGTGCGATGTTCCGTGATTTGTCAGTAAAGTAGAAATCCATGCGTGACTCGCTTGCCAAACGGTTGCAGATTCCTGCCAAACCTTCACTCTCAAGATCCGCCCAACTGCGAAAACTGCTCATGCAGGCCGCGGGCCAGCTGGTGGGAACGGCTGATACCCCGGCAGAAAAAGTTGATCGTGTACTGCTGCAGAAATTCCTCGCGGCAGCATTGGTCGATGATGCTGCAATGGGCTGGTATCTGCGACAACTGGCAATCATCAACTGCGGAAAGCGGTTGGCCGTGTTGCCGGCCCCATCCGTAGAGCTGATCGATGCCATTTTGGCGGACGGTCTTGATGTTCTTTCAGCCGAGGTTTTGCTTTGGGTTGCGGTGGATCCCGCAGTGATTATCACCTGTGGCGAGCAAATGAGGATTGAATATCCGCGCCACTGGCGTAGTTTGATCGATACAGCCCTCGAGGATTTGCTGACACTCGATCCATTGTCGGATGACCCTGCAGCCCTCGACGGAACTGTTTCGGAACCGCCACCGCCGTACCCGAAGGCAATCCCTCGCCGTGGTGAGGGATTGCAATACCCCGGTAGGCTGTTGTCAATGGCTCTGGGAGGTGACGAGCTGGACGACGGGTTGGATGCCGAAGGCGGTCAGCGCGACTCCGAATCAGAAAGAGATACGAAGGGTGATGATGAATAAACGCCGATTTGGCTTAATGCAGTCAGAGACCTTCGAGCAATTCGGTGGCCAACTGCAGATCCACCATCACCCGCAGATGCTTCATATCACCCTGAAAACTTTCGTAATGTTGTTGACACCGCTGACGCAATCTCTGACTGATTCCGTTCGTTGAGTAGCCCAGACTGCTGGCCTGTTGCTCAAGCTGCTGCACCTCGCGCAGGGCCTCCAGCATGCGATCCAGCCAGTGACCGTTTTTGGGAAGGTCGTCAGGGGTGGTGGATGGGCCAAAATGATTTTCTGCATTTTGAAATCGGTCCAAAGCAGCTGCCATTTCAAATTCCAGCCTTGCGGCCATTTCCTGACTTTCACCATCATCTGCCGGTGGTTCGCAGCCCGCAAGCAGAAACGCAGCAAGCACGCAGATGTAAACTCGACACAAGCTGTTTAGACTCATCTCACTTTTCCAATCTCGTAAAATTTGTTGACGGAACGGCTACGTTTCAGCCTTCGTGTATCAGACGCGGGCGTGCAGTCAGGATTCAGTCTGTCATCGTTGTTTTTCGGAATTTCGAATTCTTTGACGAAATCTCTGATGTTACACTGAATTTCAGAGTGCGTGGGGCGTCTGTAATGAGGGTTGACGTGCAGTGATTCGCAGCAGATTTCCATTGTCAGGAGCGAGTCCATGGTTCGAAATGCTCTTCGCGTACTGCTGTTTTTGTGGACACTCCCGTTAATCGCCTCCGGCGTTCTGCTGGTAACTCCTGCAACTGATCCGTTGCAGCAAAACTGCTCGAGATTTCTGGCGGATTTCACCGCCAGAAATCCAGAACTGGCCGACTGGATTGCCAAACAAAAACAACAATACGGTCTGCACGCGACTGCCGTTGCAACTCGATCGTGTCAGGGGCCTTCGTCATTTGACACCAAAGCGGCACAATCAACTCTCCGGCTGACAGCGATCTGCATGCAGGACGGAGTCTGCGACGAAACGGCTCTATATGCCCACGGTGCTGTCTTCGATGCACTGCAAAGCAACCCACGGCAGTCAGAGGCGTTCCTGCAAGCACTGGAGAATTCAAGAAATAACGCGAGTCAATGGAGTCTCGTTCGCAACGATCCGATTGCGCTCAGCAGTGAAAAACTGCGAAATGATCCTGCTGCCGCAGCAATCTATGGCCAGCACCACGATTGGTTCCACGAGATGCTTGAGGTAGCAATGGAGCACATCGAAATGCAGACTCCTCCCGCAGGCTCCATCGATGGCGTTCCACAATTGAGTACGTCAAGCCTGCTCGACGACCTGCTTGCGGACCAGGTTACCCGAAAGTCCCGTTTCATGAGACTTGTACCGCACCCCAATCAGACACCGGAAAAGGCGTGCGTCTGCTTCGCGGCTTTTCGGGACTATGGGAACTTGATCCATGCTGCAGCTGATGAGGGAGTGCCCGTCGAAGAGGTGACCGATGTTGTGATTCAGAATCGAGATTTCCTTGGCGAAGACGGCGTTTTGACGGAATTCGACAGGCAAAGCAGGACAGAAAAGCTGTCAGAAACACTTGTGCAGATGTACAGGCAGCGGCCCAGCGTTTGGGAGGCTGCCCGGAGCGACAGTTTTGTACTGCATTTCGACAGCCTCGTGCCTGCCTACTCACAGTCCATTCTGCATAATCATCCCGATCTCGGCATTGCGTCATTGATTGCCACTCAATATGGCGAAGTCGCCCATCTGGCAGCTGCCATAGTTGATCGTTATGGTGAACTGGGCGCAGCAATTCTGAACCATTACTGCGAATCCGAACTTTTCGCCGCTGTGCTTAAACTGCCGGATGTTGATTATCGAGTGGCAATGATCGCAATTCTCGAGCGTGACGCGGGCCTCGAAGCTGTCCGGGCAAACCCTGCATACCTCAACAAAATGATAGATGAAAATGGCAAACCTCGCACAGCGGATTGGTGGGAGCACGTGCCACTCGCCGGCGGAATTGCCAATGTTGCTCGCAATTACGCAAAAGGATATCCCAGCGCCTGGAGCGAAATTGGATGGGCAGCCTGGGATGTCGCCGACGCTGCATTGATCACGGTCAGCTTCGGTACCTCCAAGGTTGTGACCACTGCAGCCAAACACTCTGCTCGCAGCATCGGCCGGAAGGCAGCCGCACGGCTTACCGCCACAGCCAGGAGGACCGCCGTGGCTACTGCGCACGGCACCGGACTCGGTCGACTGCTGGCGAGGGCAAAGCAGACTACTGGGGGAATTGCACTTCAGTGGACTGCGGGCACTGTGCTTCATCTGGGAAGCTCCATGCTGGCCACCGGTCATCGAGTCTCTGTACTGACCGCCCGAAGCATACGATCAGCAAAGAGCAGCCTACCACCGGGATTGCGCAAGTACATTGCAAGAGGAGTTTTGGCTGCGAGTCTGATTGCACGCACTCCGCAACGTGTCGAGGGACTGAGTGGTTCTGTCCAGGATGCTGCACGCAGTCTCACTGCAGCGGCTGGCCGGATTCCCACGCAGATCGCCAACGCCATGTCGGAACTGCAGTCGGCCCTGACCGGTAACTGGCAGCCATGGCTGATCACAATTACTCGCCTGACACTCGCACTCGCATTATGCTCTGGGCTGCTGCTGCTGTATCCTTTATTCCAAAAACGAAGGAACTGAGCAATGAATTCGCCTTCATCGCCGGATTCAGCTCCGTCCGCCGCAACCGGTAACTCTAGAACTGACACGTATGACCATTACCTCAAAGTTCAGATGCTTGGAGACTGCGGAGCCGGCAAGACAGCCATGGCTGCCGGTCTGGCAGTGCTCTCTGAAAAGTCCTCAGCCGACCGAACTTTTTTTCCATTGGATAACGACACCAAACAACAGTTCGAAAAATGGCGAAACACCTTGCGGAATGGAACCTGGCCGGAAAAGACCTCCGTGAACACGACCCTCAGGTTCGCTGCTGTGAAAGGTGGTGATCATATCAATGTTGAACTCAGTGACTTCCCCGGTGAACATTTTCTCGATGCTATGCAGCGAGGCTGCATCGGAAAAGAAGCTGAGCAGTTTCAGAAAAGTGTGAAGTGTGCCGATGTGCTGATGCTGTTGCTTGACGGGGAAAAATTGCAGCGAGACAGGGAAAAGGTCCTGCTCGACCTGCCGCGGGTGGCACTGAAGCAGGCGGTGTTTGAGGCCCGGGCAAATCGCGACAAACCGGCTCGGCACCGCATCGACATCGTCGTTGTCATCACGAAGGCTGATTTGTGCGATGTACCACGAACGCCAAAGTCAATACGGAATAAGGTCAACGAATTGACTCCGGATCTCTCCAGATACCTGCGGGAACTGAATGCTCCCACAGCTTGGCTGGCGCTGTCCGCCTGTGGAGGTTCCGGGAGCAAGGACCGCAGCGTTCCGTCGTATGACCTGATTGAACCAGAGGGCTACGAAGAGTTGTTTCGAGCATTTGGTCGTCGGAGGGATCGATCGTCAGGCACGCGCAAACCCTTGATACTATATGCCGTGTTGACACTGGTGCTGTTTGTCGTGTTTGCCTACGCAGGATATTCTTCTTTCGTTCTCCACCAGCTAAGGCAGATTAAGGCCGCACCCACGCTCGCTCAGATCCCCACGGGTGTTGCAGAGGAGAACTTGGAGCCGTTGCGTAAGAAGTTTCAGGAATTTCTGGCAAAGATCAGAGACAAAGTCGAAAGTGCTGCCAATACGGACGGGCTCGATCAGGCAGAAGAACAAATTGACAGCATATCCGAAGAGCTCAAACAGCAGTTCATGGAGGAAATTGGCGATTTAACAAAACGGCTTGACGATTGTCGACAGGCAATAATGCGGCAGTCTGTTCTCGACTGCGAGAAAAGACCGGAACTAGACTGCAGAAAGCTTATCGAGGACTACGCGAAGCGATACCCCAAAGGACTCTATGCTGAAGAAATGCGAAATCGACTGCAATCGCTTGATTTATCCAACATTCAAGATGCTCGCAGAAGTATCGGACTTCTGAGCGTAGACTCCGACATAGGTTTAAAGAAAAAAAAGGATTGCATAGAAAGGTTTTTGGGCGATTATGGAAAGTCTCTTTCGCAGGCAGAGCGGCAACAGATTTTGCGGGCACTTGAGTTGGCAAAAATGTTCCTCGAGTTGAACAGCTACTCGCTTAAAATCGTCAACACAAGCGGACTGGATTCAGCTCGCAAGCACAGTGTGCAAGTGTGGTCGGCGGCAAAGAAATCATATGAAACGCAAGTGAGCGATTCCGTTAGCGCGATGACGTGGAACGAGGAGTTCTCCATTCAGTGGAAAGCCGGCCAGACCTTGGGCATCGTTTTGCAGAACCACACGTGGAGAGATCAAGAGATTGCCAGATTTGAATCCGACAGGCCGGTGGCAATCGCGGACATTCTCGATCCTTCAATCGCACCGATATATGAGAAAAGTGAAGTCTATTTTGGGACTGACTTCTCAGTATTAAAACCGCCGGTTCAAGTCAGAGTGACATGCGAGGAAATCAGCCATCAGGACATTGAAGTTGTCCGCGACTACCTCATGCCGGGAAAAAAATGGTGCGTACCATGATTTCAGCATCTGAGTTTATCTTTGAAATTCTGCCTGATGGAAAGGAGTACGGATTTTCAAGAAAGCCGGAGTCGATTTCAGCCGAGCTTGAACGTCGTGTGCAGCGGCTCGCCGCCAGTTTCCAGTGGGACGCGTCGGCAGTGGTTAAAGGAGAGTTGCAGGCGGTGGCTGTCGACTGCGGCCTGCCAATTCTCGTTTCGAGGATCACCCGGGTGAACAATGACGCCTATGGCAGATTGTGTCTGCGGATGGAGATTTGGACGGCGTTTGCAATCGAGTCCGCCTTGGCATTGATTCACCAAATCTGGTCGACTTCTGTGCTGGGCGAGTCTCGAAAGGAGTTTCTGGCCAGCCTGCATTCCATGGTCTGCGGTGACTCCGACAGCCGAGGGGTTATATTTGGGCCTGCGGGAACATTTGTGGCTCACGACTTTGATCGGCTAATCGCCGAGCCAGTGCTCAAAGTCTCCTCAGTGGAAATCAGGTCTGCCCCCGTGGAGGGGGTGCAGCCCATCCCGCAATCCGCAGGTTTTCTGGCACGGAAATCTCCGCTGTTTCTTTCCGCCCTGCTGGGTTCCGTCCTGGTGAATTGCTGGATGTTATTTGAAAAAGTTGTTGCAACCCAGAGGATGGGGGTACTAGTGCAGGAACGAGTAACGGCCGTAAACGCATTCGAACACCAGCGCACTGAATCTGCACGGCTGCAGTACGAATTGAATGCACTGGTGCAGGAACTGCGGTCGTGGCGGTCCGTCAGTGATTCAGAGTCTCCGCAGGCACTTCGTCAGCGACTGCAGCAGAGCGCAGACGCCTGGCATGCTGCTTCCGGAGTGACAACGCCAGAAGCGCTGGTCGGCCGGATCACAGCTTTGCAGGAATCGGCAGCAGCCGATCCGGAACGTATCGACAGGCAGCGATTGCAGGCGCTTGAGTTACTCTTCGAAGAGGTTGACTCATTCATGGAAGGTGACGGGACTCTTGATTCAATCAGCAAATCCCTGGAGGCTGCCCGATTACGAGTCACTCAGGAAACCCAGTCTGAGGGGAGCGCCGCGCGCCCCAGCACTCGTGTTTGGTTTGACGTTCCTTTCTGGAGGGGGGCGAAGTAGCACTGTCCCGGCCCGGGCCTGTCATTTTCTGGGCACTTGGACACTCCAGTCTGGAAATCCCGGAAGGCTGCGAATATTCTTGTGCACCGTAGATTCTTTTGTCCTTTTGCCCAGAAACACCCATATGATTTGTGAAGACCTTTGCAAAAGGTGCGACTCTTTGCTGCAGATTGCCTGGCACAACATGCAGAAAACAGTCGCAGCGACGATCAAAATAAATCGCAGTTCTGCCCATGTGCTCGGTAAACCGGTTCAACCGGTCGGGGTTTCACTGGAACAATTGAAGCCGTTGTTCTGTGAGGCCGTTGAGGCAGTCAAATTGAAGCGGGAAAAGAAAGAGAATCACGTTGAATCGCGCGAGTCGATTGCGGGGCGATTGGTGCTGAAAGATCTGTTCTGGGCTCGCTCATCAACTTTGGGGGATGGGCAGGCTGCCGAGGCCCTGCTGTTTCTGATCGAGAACTCGGTCGCACCGCTTATTCTGCAAAAGTTTCAGAATCGACCTGCACAAGCGTTTGAATCGGTCTCTGCGTTAGCCGGAGGACTTTTTGCTGGCAGTAAACCCAAAGGTGGATCGCCCGTGAGCGGGAAGCCGAGGCTGGATTCGTATTGCGGGGAAGGGACGTTAAAGAGTTGGTTGATTGTGGTGGCAGTGAGGGATGTTCTGTCGGCATTGAGAACCAGGCGAGATCAGCAATTTGACGAGGCTGTGGATAGTTTCCCGACGACCGATGGTGTTGATGACAATATTGAAGCGGCACGGGCGGCTCTGATTAAGAGCGTGATTATCGCTGTGCTGAGTTTGCCTGCCAAAAAAAAGTTGGTTTTTGTGCTGCGAATAATGTGCGGAAAGACAAATCAGGAGACAGCCCGAATACTTAACATTCGGGAATCCACCGCCAGTGAGAGTTTTCGCAGTGCAAAAGAACTTATCAGGAAGCATCCAGACGTCCATCAGGTGATCAATGAATTAGCCGAAGCGACGGGACTTTTTGTTGCTAACATTGATATGTTCTTTGACAGATTCATTCAATCATTGGAACCGGTTTCCCCCGATCAGGACAGTGATTTCCGTACAGGTCTCGAGCCATTTCTGAATTAAAGGTCCGCCGGTGTCTGCCTGCGTTTTGCGAGCATTTTCATGAGAAATTCTGAACCCCTGAATTTGGAAGCACTGATCTCCAGCAAAAATCGAGACCTGATGCAGGCAACTTTGCAGCAGGCGATTCTTGATGATCTTGTGGAGGTGGATCCTGATTTGATCGTCGCTTGTGCCGAGGGCCGTCTGCCTGAGCCTGAGTATCAGCAGGCGATGCTGGATATTGCAGCCAGCCCTGCCGCGCTGGATATGTACCTCACCCTGCTGCAGCAGCAATCCGTGGCCGGTGACCCGAATTCGGGCTTTCCTGAGATCGCCGGGTCGGTTGCTTCACTTCCTTCGTTCCCAACTGCTGAATCCGGGCAGATGGATCCGCAGAAACGAACTCTTCTGCGACGTCTGACCCTCGCCACCTGTATTCTCGTTGCGTTCAGCGGATTGTTGGCGGTCTACAGGCAGCAACGGCAGACGATTGCCGCTCAAAGGGCGGAATTGCTGGACCTTCAGCTGCTGACTCGGAAAGCCTCTGCAATTGCACTGGCAGCCCAGCATGGAACGGGATGGCTGGCTGGACGATTGGGGCCTGATCTGCTGCGTGCCAGTTTGCTGCAGTATTCAAGCAGTCGGGGTGACGCCGACACCACGCAACGACCGCTGCCGGGCGAATTGCAGTTGTGGCAGAAATCTATCACCGAACTGCGAACCTCCGGGGACTCCGCGAGGGACGCGGATATCGAGGATGCTGTTCGACTGCTGATAACTCTCTCTTTTACCGTGCCAAACGGTTTTGCGGGCGAAGATCCGGCTTTCACGGGGGTCGATCGGCATTTCGCACCGGCTGAAGAGGCCATCCAAAACCTGTTAAAAGAAGTCCCTGCCGATCCGAAAGTTTTGAATCTGGAGGCCATTCTGCTGCTGGCAAAGGCCGACTGGTGTTTGGGCGAACAACGCGCTGCACTGGAAACTGCTGGCAGGCAAAAACTGCAGCAGATCGTCAGCCAGCACCCTCTGCATGACGAAGCTCTGCTCAATCTTGCCCTGCTGGCTTTTCGATCTGAATCCCCGTCTGAGGCGGCACCCCTGCTGGAACAATTCGTTCGACAGTCGCAGGACAAAACTCTCGTAGAAACTGTACAGCAGGTTCTGCAGATGATGCCTAAGTAGTCTGCTTGCCCGTAGCCACCGAAGGTAACTGCCTTTCTACGCTTACTTTTCCCCCGAGGTCAGTTGCGGGGTGCTCTACGGTTGTTTTTCGGCGACTCTGCAGGGCAGTCTGACAATCGCAAAATTGCTGGACAGTGTGGCTTGTACACTTCGTGACCTTGAGGCACCAAACCCGAGGCTGCGAGTCAGGGCGTCCAACGGCGTTTCGCTGCTACCACGAGTTGTGGCTGGCCGTGGGACATCCCGAATATTGGCGAGGTGAATGAAGCTGGAGGGGTAGGAGTCCAGTTGGGCGGCTTCGCCAAGGATGATAAAGTCTTCGGATCCGTGCGTCTCCACGCTCACATCCAATTCAGGGCCCGTGAGTTTTTGGCCCGGGGCCACTCGGTTCCCCGGAGGCTGAGTCCACGGAAACACAGGGTAGATGTCCTCGTTGGAAAAAATGAAAAGGACTGTCAGATCCACCGCAACTGCGGATTTGTTCTCAATCTCCAGTCGAACCTTGTCACGATTGAACAGCTGCGGTTCCAACTCATCAATTGTCTGCCATTGTCCTGCCTTCATTCGCTGCAGTCGGACTTCGAGCCGGACCGCTGTTTCCCTCGACTGAAATTCGCTCAACCTGCGCAGATTTGCTGCCTTTGCCCGCTGATCGAGTCGTCTTCCCAGATTCGTTTGCAGTTCCGAATCGATGTTGATTCGGTCGATCATGGATTCTGTCAGCACAGCCCGGCCATTCTCGTCGCGTGACACGGCTGATGCTCGATCAATCACAAGTGTCTTCAGATCCGCAGTAGCCGTAACATACAGATCCGGATCAAGGCCGGCCGGCGTCTGTGCCACCAGCGATTCCGGCGCTGCACAAAGGCCCTGCAGCACTTTCTCGAGACGCAGCCTCGCGTCTGCTCGCTGCTGCATGTCCGCCACCTGAGTCAGATCCAGTGACACCCACTGCTGATACTCCTCCTGCGAACGCCACCGAATTTCACAGGTTGCCGGAAGTGGCAAACTGGCGGGAGATTGATATCCGTCGAAATCAGTTGCCGCGACAAGCGAACGCAGCAGGCCCGCCTCGGTGACTCTGACGAATCCAGCGAGCTCCCTCGAACCATTAGGGAACACTGCCAGCACACTGTCCTTCGTGATGCCGTCGAGCTCTCCTGCAGTAATCTGGTAGCCCCCTCCTTCCGCGGCTTGCTGCAGCGAAATTTTTGACCGCGGAGACCATTTTTGCAGACTCAGCACCTGTCGGTCGCGCTCGTTGTCTGCCACCTCCAGCAACGGCCTCGACGCTCGCACGCCGCTTGCCCAGCCATTCCGCTGGTACGTCCACAGTATTCTCTGCTCCAGTTCCCCGTGAGTCAGTCCGGCATCACCTGCGTCTCGCAGAATACTGCTGATGGCCCACGTCAGGCGACCATAGTATTTCCCAAAGCGAGGAATCCTTTCCGACCACGTCCTCTGATTCGGCTGCGAAGCTGCAATCGAAACCAGCCGGCCCCGAATTGATTCCGTCGGGACCGCCACACTTTTGCCCGAACCTCGTGATTCACCACGGGGTGAATTCGCCTCATCCAACCGCCGCTGGCGATCCCGAGCCACACTCAGCAGGTTCGACGGAACGTCAAGATCCTCCGGCCATACGTTGCGTGAAATGGCCGTTTCTCCGCGAGTGAGCGTTCCTGAATGACAGCAGTCGGCCACAAACAGGACGTCAGCCCCCTTCTGAGTGATCGCCGCCAGCCATTCGCGGAGCTCATCATCCGTTATTCCGTTGATCACTGCTTTTTGCTGGTCACCCCAACGACCGGCATCGCGAGGCAGAAACACTTCATCCAGACCGTCCGGCTCTTCCTCGTCCGCCGAAAAATCCGGCTGTTGTGTGCCGTGGCCGGCCAGCAGTATCAACACCTGATCTCCAGGAGCCACCTGAGTCGCGAGGGTGCGAAATGCAGCTTTCAGATTGCTTCGCGTCGGCAGCCGCTGCTCATCCGATCCGTCCGTCAGAATAATCAGCCGCTCCTCAGTTACGGAGAATCGCTCTTTCAACAGCGTCGACATCATTTCGACATCATGATCCGGGCCCTGCAGGGTCATGCGAGTCTCCGGGTACTCACACACTCCCGCCAGCAGTGACCAGATCACTGGTGTTCGTTCCTGCGCATCGCAAGTGACTGAGTAAATCAGCAGAAGAAGCTGACAAAATGCCAGTGAACGATTGATGCGCATGCGTTATTTCCTGCTTAGGTCATCAACGCCAGTCCCCGGAAAGTACCGGAGCCGCCCAAAAAATTGGAGGTGTACGATTCGCCTGCCCAGCCTTCATACGTGCGACAGATCGTGGCAGTGACTCAGGATGCCTCAGTACAAACAATTGAGCCTCTCGCAATGCATCCAGTCGCGACATTGGCTGCTCAGCCCATAGATGCCGATAAAACTGAATCATCAGCTCCTGTGTTCGCTGGTCAGGGACGTCCCAGAGGGTCGCAATTGTCGATCGAGCTCCTGCCACCTGGAAAGCTCGCTGCAAACTGATCACACCCTCTCCAGCCGTCGGCATTCCCAATGCCGTGCTGCATGCCGCCAGCACCACCATTTGCGCTCCTCCAAGCGGCAGAAATGCAATTTCCTGTGCCGTCACAATTCCGTCATCGTCGTCAAAATCCTGACGTTGATTGGCGCCAGCAAACGCCAGACAGGAGAGCAGGTCGGGGTTGACAATTGGTCCGGCTGTCTGCGACTCGACTCCCCAGTGAGCTAACGCTGCCGATTCACTCTGCATCCCACGTGTCAGCCGCAGAACGACTGGCTCGCCACCAGCCACCGGTTGAACCTGCAACTGAACCTCTGAGCCGCGAATCCCGCGAATTCTCCTGGCCACATTAGACAGGGATACACCTGCAATCGATATCGGTTCAGTCCCGTGCTCTCCCACTGCCTGTATCAAGTCTCCTACCTTGAGTCTGCCGTCGAGGTCAGCCGATTCGCCCCGCAGCACTTCTGTTACTTCCGCTCCCGCATCAACTTTTTTCAGCCGTACGCCCAGCCCTGCCGGTGGCAGAATAGCTGCCGGCGCGGTGCAAATGCCGTGAGTTGCTATGTGCAGGTGCCGATATCTGCCTGCCAGCTCACGAAATGCAGTTTCTGTCGCCTCCGCTCCCTTCAGTTGCTGCACATCGTCGGCATCAGTTTCAAATGCACGACTGTGCAGTTCCGCGATAGCCAGCACCTCTGGTCCTGTGTAAAGCAGCCGATTCAGGACAGCCTGTGCAGAGCGCAAAGCACTGATCTCCGGATCGGTTCCGGGAATTCGTTTCTTGCGAAGCGTTTTTTCCTGTGGTTCGATTGAATCGTAGTCTACATCCCCGACCAGCAGCAGGTCGCGTTCCAGGGGCTGCGGCTTCATCGTCATCAGATCGGGCAACAACTGGGGAATTGGAATGAGACAGAACCGATGGTCCTCCAGCAGATAAGCGTCAACCTGCTTACCCGGCAGAGCTGCGAAGGCCAGCTCTCCGAGTTGGCCGTCAGGAGATATCAGCAGAGTTTTGGCTTCTTCAATGTGCGGCAGCAATGGTTCCCAGATTCCCGCACGAATCGTCCGTCCGGCCAACTCTCCCTCAGACGAACCGGGATTTGCAATTCCGAGCCGGAAGTCTCGGATAGCCTTACAAAGGCGTGCCGTTGGTCCCAGATGAACCAGCACTGGCTGGCCAGTGTGATGTAGTACGATCGCGAGCAGCGATTCCGTCGAACTCCATTTTCCAGCAACGTCGGACGGCTGCGAATAGTTGAAGATGCGATAGTCGATCAGCACTGCATCAACTGGCAGAGCAGCCTGAATCTCGGCCAGCGATACTCGCCGGCGAATGCTGAGCAATGCGGCACTGTTACGACTGAGGTCGGCTTCCAGCTCCTCCTTCCGACGAGTCAGTGCGGCTATCCGCGCCCGCAAATCGGAGGGTTCATCGTCATCCCCCGAGCCCTTCCTGAGCCTGCCAATGTGTTGCGAAATGCTCTGCAGCATCACAAATCGGTCCCTGATTTCAGGAGAATCTGCGATTGCACGCATCTGACGCTGCCTGAGGGTTGTCAGACCCTTCCACTGCAGCGCAAGTTCAACTGTGCGGGCAGTATGTACAGGATGCTGAAGACTCAGCTGAAGCAGATGATCAAGTACCGGTTGACTCTGGGCTGTGAACGCAAACTGCTGTCTCTCTGACTGAGATGCTGCCACAGTGTCCAGCAGTTTCAGTTTCCTCTGGACAACATCGACCAGCAGATTCGCTGTCGCTTCGACATCGCCCAGATTCCAGCAGGTCATTGCAAGTTGATGCCTCGCTCTCAAGAACTGAACATCGTGCTCTTCCACAGTCTCCGCAAGGATCTGAACACATTGACCCAAAGCCTCCCGGCTTTTGGAGAAGTCACCCTGCATCGCGGCAAGATGGCCGCGATGCTCAAGGGAATTCGCCAGGTTCAGACGGGATCGGTCGCGACCGATGAATGTTTGTTCGTGCTGTAGCAGAAGAGCCTCTGAACGCTCCAGATCTCCTGCTGCAAGACTCACAAGCGAAAGCAGAAAAAGGACATTTCGATAACTCTGAGCAGCGTCGCCTGCTTTTCTCCTGATGACTTCGAGCAATTCCGTGCCAACCTGTGCTGCCTTCTCAAAGTCACCCGTGAGGTAGGCAGACTCCGCGACAACATATTTTACACTGAGGGTGAGATCTGAGTCCGGTGGATGTTGCTCCTGATTCTGCAGCGCCTGTGCAAGAAATTGCTCTGCTCCAATATGGTCTCCCATGTCCCCGCTGAGACCTGCCAGTGCCAGCAGAACAAGTGTGCACTTCTCACTTTCAGCCCCGTGCAGTTGTTGTCGGATTTGCAATGCCTCCTCTGCCGCCCACCTTGCCTGAGCGTAATTGCCACCCTCCCGACAGACATTTGAAAGGGATGTCAGCAGCAAAGCCAGGGCCTCCGTACCTTCAAGGCCTGAACTTCGCAAACACTCCACCAGTCGTTGCAGAAAGGACTCTGATCGGCCGCGAAAACCTTCTTCGTGAAGGAACACAAACATGCTCTTCAATGCACTCCTGTAGGTCTTCGTGTTACCAAGCACCTCCTCCAGTATTCCGAAGCCCTGATCGGACAGCCGCTGCCAGCGTTCGATGTCGTCCTCAAGTAGGCTTAACTCGCTCAGGCTCAGCAGGGCCAAGGCAACGTCTGGATGCTTTTCCCCTAATATTACCTGCAACTCACGTAACGCAGACTCGGCGACCTGCGTCGCCTCATCCAGTCGCCCCAGTTTTCCAAGCACTGTGCCGCGTCTGATATCGACAAGGGCAACTTGATATTTCGGGGAAGCCGCGGCGTGCGCGTCCCGCGATAGATTCAGTGACTTGAGAGCATCATCAAATTGCTGAAGTCTGCACTGGAGATCTCCGATTAAACAAGCCAATTCTGCGGTGCGAGTATCCTCGTCACCGTGCACTTCACGTGTCAATTCCAGGGCGGCTGCCAGCGTCTTCAGAGCGTTTTCATCCGCCTGCGATTTGTACTGGCAGGCCCCTAGCAGTCCAATCGCTTCAGCATACAAGGCGGTCTTTTCGCCTGAGTGCAAGCGAATTTGTTCGGTGGCTGAGAAATAACACTGCTGCGCCTCCTTCCATCGCTCAAGACTTATCAGGCACGCCCCCTGAGCCTGCTCCGTGAGGGCAGCATCCAGCGATGCACCGCCCTGCCGGAAACCCTTCTTTGCAAGTTCGAAAACTGTCAAGGCCTCCTCGTAACGGCCCTCCTTCTGTAGACTGCCTCCAAGTGCCCAGGCGATGGATGCTGTGGCAGGGCTGTCCGGCCCGTTGAGCTCCTGTGAGATCTCCAGGGTTTCAGAAAGTCGCCGTGACGCCTCACTGTAGTTGGACTGCTCCAGCAGAACCTGTGAAATGTCTTTGAGGGTATCCAGCACCGGGTGTGTTTTATGTTGGTTGTCTTTTGATAACTCTGCCAGCGCGGCCTCGTAGGCCTGCAATGCCTCGCTCTTTCGCTTCAGAATGGCAAAACTGTCTCCCAGTAAATGCAGAGAATCGGCTGCGTTGCCTGCCAATCGCGCATCTCGAAATGCCGCTGAAGCCCGTTGAAAATATGGTATCGCCGGTTCGTCCTGCCCCTGAAACGCCAGACTTTGGCCCACGGCATGCTCCATCTGAGCTGTCAGCGGATGCTGCCGACCAAGGTGCTTCTGGCGTATTGCCAATGCCTTTGTGGCTGCTGCCTGCATCTCAGAGTACTGCTGCAAGTGCAAGTGAATCGCCTGCAGCGATGCGTACGAGTTGGCCACGTAAGGGTGATCCGCCCCCAGAATTTCAAACTCCAGCGGGAGCAGCATTGCGATTCCATCGACCGCGGCCGCATGGTCCTGTGCAGCCAGTCGCTTCGAACATTCATTATCCAGCCGAAGCAGCTCAGCAACACGCTGTGAAGATGCCGCCTGCAGCTTTTGAAGATAATCGAGATTCCACCTGGCCGACGCGGTTTGCCAGGCATCAACACCCTCGTGCCTCGTACACAACTGCAGGCATTCCTCCGCGAATGCCTTAGACTCCTTCAGCTGCTGCAGCCTCAGGTGCTGTTTGGAAAGAAACTCGAGCAGCGTCAGTAGGTCAGATGTGGCTGCCGCTCGATCGTGTCTTGCCGCCTGTAAAGCCTGCTGACCGACCGTTATGGCCTCGGTTGCACGCCCGTTGGCTGCGTACTGCTGGGCAGTCTTCCAAAGATCTGCAACTGACGAATCTTCGTGCTGAGGATCAGCTCGCGCATCCCGAACATCCGATCGCTGCTGTGCGAAGGCGGAGTTCATCGGCACGAGGCAAAAGCCAATCAGAATACGTAAAGCATTTAGTTGCATGCTGCGAGGCCAAAAGCTTGAAGGTGGCTTATCTGACCTACCGGTCTCAATCCGGACAGTGTAGCTCAAACCAGCGTTGAGGGGAAGTTGGGGCAACCATACGCCGTGGCTGTGGGGAGTCATTTTTGAAGCACACCCCGGCATGGTCTCGAGAACTCAGTCGCGCAAACTTGCCACACCTGCGGCAGCAACCTCCCCTACAAAAAAACACAAATTTGAAAATTCCAACCTCCAGAGCCCGAATTCCGGATGAACTGGACCGTCTCAACTCCGCAGCCCAGATTCGTGTTAACTGCGAAGAATCTGCCAATTTGGCATGTTGCAGGCATTTTCTGACGGCAATGTTTTGGAGCGTTTATCATGAGACTTCCAAGGTTTCGTCTTGTCATGGCGATGCTGCTAACAACTCCCGGCGTATCCGGATGTCGAGATGGCAGCGATTCCGGGACGATCGCCGATTTGAATCGCGCTAACGCTGACTTTGGGGATGCTCTGCGAATCGCTGCTGACAGATTTGAGCACGCCGACAGGCAGTTTGGACCATCCACCAACCATGATCTGCTGAATCAAAATGAGTGCCGGTTCGAACGCATGCAGGAAGCCTCGGTGGCGGCATCGCAGGTCGAAGACCCAGCCATCCGAATGCGGATGCAGTCCACTCCTTCGACTCTCCGTGTCGCACTCCCCGACCGAGTTCAGCATCGCTATCCGACACTGATGAATGAGAAGCGCCAGATCGAGAACGCAACGGGCTATAACATTTCGTTGATAGCATGCACGACGCACTGCTGAAGAAAAATAGAGACTGGGGCGGGGTAGTCTCATCAATCACCCCCTGCGAACCGAAAACTTCACTCCCATTCGAAAATCAATACTGACAGTTCTTTTCAGCAATATCAACGCGATAGCTCACCACGGCTTCAACCCGAAAAATATTCATACGCCTGAGGAGCTTTCCAAAATGAGCCAACCTTGGGACTTCGATTCGTTCGTCTCATATCGGCAAAGAGCCAACAGTGTGCCGATCAATCTGACAGTCTACTGTTTTGGACGATTCGCATCCAAAGCCTGAAATCTTGTCAATCAACTCACACAAGGTCTGCACAAATCGTCCGTTAGATACATTCACATTTTGATCCATGCAAATAAACTAAAACCTTGAGGGCGAACGCACGACGTCGCCATACATCATCCAACCGGATTTGGATATGAATATGAATCGACTCTTGAACAACACTTTGACGGAGCAAAAATGGGGACTTGCATGCGAGTTACGGTGCCGTCACCCTTGCCACTGAAAATCTGCATCTCGATTCGCGAATCTTGCAATTGAACCAATATCGAAGAAATCTGTCTCTTATGTCAGAGTGGTTCCATCATTCTGTAAAGAGATAACGTGCCCATCTATGTTGGATCATTAATGAACACGCGTATCGAGGAGGCTTTCTGGAATTGCTCAAAGGCGACTTGCAAAACCTCGTGAATTCGCAATTGTCCTTGATGGCATCGTTGCCTAAAGGATGCAGCGAGGAGGAATGCAAATCGCATTAATCGTCGTTTAATCTGTGCTATCATGCACCATCCACCGGCAACGCGTAGCTTAGTACGCGATACAGCAGTCCGCTCCATTAAAACCAAAGCAAAGCGTTTCGACTCAACACAGTTCGCTGAACTAATGGTCCATAAACAATTCAGACCGCAGGTGCCGCAGCGATGCTTTGAAAGAATTGCGCAGGTGCCGCATTGGCTTAACTCCAGAAGCCTTGATTAAAGTATATCACCTGTCAAAATCTAAACATATAATCACGATTCTCATGCGTTGTTAGCGTTGGTGCACACAATTCTCACATCAGGAAAATCAGAAATGTCAAATCCAGCAAAAGGACTCGCCATTGTCGTCAAGAACAGCAAGTGGACGGGTGGCGTTGACCACTACGCAATTTGTGACGGAGAGGGGTATGTCATACACAACATGCCAGGAACAGGAGTGAGAAAAGACTCAGAGGAAGATTTCTTCTCATCCTCAGTCGAGGCCAAGCCCGACGAGGACCTTGTTACCGCTGCACAGAGAGCTGTCAGCGAGGGCAAATTGGTAGTAACACAAGCTATTCCCCACGAGGCAAACATTGTTGTATCGCGTGCGAAAGCCATGATCGGAACGCGCTATAATCTGTTGTCATTTAACTGTGAACATTTCGCAAGGAAGTGCTTTGAGGGTACGGCTTACTCCACTCAGATTCAGAAATTTGCACGTGGTGCCACCGCTATGGGGCTTCTTGGTCTCGCTGGAATTTGGCTGTTTAGTCGGCGAGGCGAGCGAGCTTAAGCCTGCTTGTTTGAGACCCGGGCTCGGCGACCTGTCGGAATAACGCTGCTATAAACAGATCCCTCCGGGAAATCTGTGGGTGGCAGGCCTTCTCTAATTCCACCAATAAAGGCAGTTCTGCTGTTCGTCTACGCCAGCCATCGGTCGCCAACTCCTGTAAGCGATTGATGGCTGGCTCCGACGACGGCCGAGAACACGATGTTTTGCAGCAAATCACATGGTCAACTTCCTGGAATTGCGAGGTTCATCCAGGGCGTGGCTATCCCTCGAGTGCTCTGTGGAAAAGGTACACATGTTTACGGACAGCCCTCAAGGAAATCCGGTTGGATTTAAAAACACAACTGCATTTTGGCAAGACAATCCGGTTTTTCTAAGTAGGGGACTTGGGTTCCAGTCACTCACCCGTTCAGGAATTTGAAAAGATGTGGGCCGGGAGTTGGATTATGGTACATGCCATCTACTGCTGGCTTGATGAGCTTACCAGCAACAATGACGAGCGCGTAACGCACAGAAACATCCCAGAATTGTTGCGCGACGTGCTTTGCCCTGTTGGCTGATGTCTGCAGAAAGTAGCAATGATTCTGCAAGTCACCCGAAACACCGGCGGCGCAGCCAGCAGTATACCGTTTTTCGTCCACATCCGAGCAGGCATTCCCAAAGTGATCGCGAAAGAACACGTTCGGTTTCTTCGTCCCACAACGTAGGTGGTAATGTTATTCCACTGTGCAGGCATCTCGGTCTGCGTTTACGCAGCCATCGGGGTGCTCCGTCAGGGTGAGAGCTGAACTTGGGAAACCATTTCTTGCAGTCGACTTCCAAGGCTTCAGGGACCAATTACCTCGGACGGCTGTGGGGCGGTATCTGGTGGAGAGAGTAGTGAAGGTGGAATTCAGCCTAAACGGATGCTTTAAATAGTCAGAAGCAATTCTATAAGTAATCGAAAGTAAAGAAATGAAAGATCTTCGTAAGAATGGTAAACTGTTGTCACTGATTTTGCCGGCTTTGTCAGCTTTTGGCCTGATTGGTGCCATCATAGGATTCTCCAAAGCGAAGTCGGGGTCGAGCCTCAGAGACATCCTCGGTAGTATGTTCGAGGTTTCCTTTGGCTTCATTTTTGTTGGATCGTTGTGTTTCTTCATGTACGCACCAGTACTTTATGATCTTTGGGACTGGATTTGTCACCGTGGCCGGGCATCTGCCTTTGGTGACTCAGCTGGAGCGGCGGTAATGTCTGCTCTTAGTGATGCACGTGCAGCTGTATGCAAAATGAAAGATGAGACCAGTCAGTCAAGTGCTGCCTTGAATGCGATTTTTGAGATTAAATACAACAAATTGGATGAGCATGAATCGAAGGCGATGGTCACACGCATTGAGGACTTCTTGTCTCAGCGATTTTCCAGTCGTGATGCAGATCTTTGTGTGCAGATGATAAACGAGAGCGATTTCTTGAGTAGCTTACGAACAGCAATTGGCGACTACAGAGTCGAGTCGGCGGATCGGGTTGCAAAAGCAAGACTCTCGTCCGACGTGCGAGTGCAGATGCTCAAGCAAATTGATGAGGAATTTGGTCGTATTCAGAGTGATTTTGACCTTGGCAAGAACCTACAACTTCGGATTGTGGCGTTGGCAAAGCGAAGCTTACCTTGATCAGATGGAAGTCATCCCTATGGTTCGAAACAGGGCTTCATTTGGCATTTTGTTTGGTCTTGTCATAATATGTTTTTTGTTTGCTGATTAATACAATGTGCGGGACGAGGAGCAATAAGAAGGGCATCGACCGCACTAAGACTTTGGGTTATTTAACTGTAGGGCAACCGCGTCGCGTGTCATTACGTTTGTTCTTCTCCGTACGTAGCTACCTAATGTTGTCTCAGTTTGTTCATGTGGGCGAGTTTTGAGTTGCATGCATTTGTGTTATCGTTGCAGTTGTAGAGATGAGGCGTAGTGCGGCAGAAAGCGATAAATCGGGTTCGCAAGAGTCGCTGTCCTTATCGAATGCGGGCCTGCGACACTGACTTAAATCAGTTTCACCATGCGGGTATGAAACGGCTTGCCGTTGGGACTGCTTTCGCCAAACCTCGTGAAAGCGACCTTCAGGGCTGAGGCACGGATCTGTCTGCAAACAACTTCAAGACTACGTCGCGGTGCGAAGGGTGGGCAGGTTCTCGGGCGTGACCTACAAAGCTGGTGTTGACGTCGCGTGGATTGATGAGGCGGTGCGCTGAGTGTGGAGGTGGTTATTTGTCGTGAGTGCTGTCTTTCATGCGGAGGCTGGTGTCCTGAATGACGATTGCCTTCCCATGGTGCATCAGTCGGTCGATCCTGGCGAGTGTTAAGCGTGTTTTCGAGATCACAAGTACGCCCCATCGTAGAAACGGACGTTTTGTGGTAATCTCAATCGATCTGGTTTTGTAACGGGCCGTGACGATCTGGAGCGAGGGCCAGCACCGCGTTCATCGATAGACAGGTTGCCCAGTTCGTCGATCAGAAGCAGTGGGAGTTTTGCATTGACCCTCAAAGTCCAATGAAGTGTGCCATTCATCTGGGCGGCGGTGAGTCGGTTGATCATGTCGATGACTCGTTTGAATCAGACAGTGATCTACGTTCGCCCGCATTGTGTCCGGGTGCTATGAGTAGGTTCCTGTTGCCGACACCTTTAAGCCTGTTTGGAACCTCCGACGGGTGCTGTACAACGAGTTCACAGTCAAGTAGTCTGGTGATTTTCCGCTTCAGGCGTCGAACTGAAGCATCGCTTGCGAGTTTACGACAGCTGAATTCACCTCATCCGTATCGAACACATAGAAAGTCAGCGATTGGAGTGACGCGGACTCCTGTATAAAGCGGTCGATTGGTCGCTGTCGCCTCGTGGGATGCATCTGCACATTAGCAACGGCATCTTTCTACATAATATCGAGCTTCTGATAGTCACTCCATGTGAATAGATTCTTATCACGTCCAGCCAGCCCATTGCGTTTGACACAGCGTATACCGTCTTCGACGATACATATCGACTCGGGGTCTGGTCATTCACGGGCGATCGGTTCAAGTCAAAAAGTGGCCGCAGAGTGCGAGGAATTCGGGATGCGGACATGCATGACGGCCGGATCTGCTGATGATAGTTCTCTTCAGGATATAGCACGAGTCCGCCACCAGGACTGACGCTGTTCAGTGTACGCTGCCAATGCGGATTCTGCAACCGCAAGCCACGTCAACCTGCATGGCCTGGGCGGGTGTGTAATCGACTGTCTGATAGACCCAAGGCGGGCGTCGCCGGACCTTCCAGACATAGTCCCGAGCACTGTGATGCCGCCACAATAGCCATCGGGGATGCTTTTGATCTCCTCGTGAATGCGTGAAGCGGAGAGTTCCGGGGAGCGTTTGAGCAGCTCGTCAATCTTTGGCTTCCACGGATCGGGACCACTGTGTCGCGGTGAATCCCGCCGGCCGTCGGGCGGATGATGCATCCGCAATTCTCGTGCAACCGTTCTCTGATTGCAATTCATTCGCTGCGAGATCGCTCGTCGCGACAGTTGTTTGATCTCGGACAGACGACGAATTTCAGCCTACGGTGAGACATATATGATACACCTCCCGAGAGTCCCGATTGCGTCCGGGCGTTGGCCGAGCAGTACAGATAACGAGGCGAATGCAAGCCACGTCTGCACTGCTGCGTCGGCAGCGGCTCCACCTGAATAAGCTGAGGTGGCCCGGCAATCAGGTCCTTGCTGATCACTGACAGCCTTAAAGAAAATACAGCAGGACTGCCTGCCGCAAGAGTCGCGGGGCGTATTCCGTCAGAAATCGGCCGTTGTGCCAGTAAAACCCGGGTTCAGGCGGGCGGTGGACGCGAGTTGGAAGCAACTTGCGTTTCTATGTTTTTGATGTCATGGCACGAGGCGTTGAATCGGTGTACGTCGCCAGAAATACTCCCGTTCTCGATCTCGAACACTGCGCAATGAATCGCGACATTCGTGGCTGTCGATTCGGTTGGTTTAACAGGAGTTGCGTTCTCCTGCTTCGGGCTTTCGCGTTTCGCTTGCGCCACCGCCGCCCCACCGGCCCGCACCACTGGTCGTTCGCGTGGATGCTGCTGGCGCGTCAAATCCAGCAGCATCCGCTTCCTGCAAGCAATTGGAATTCCGGCAGTACAGTTGATTGCTGGCCGCCGGAACATACTGACGGTCACAGCCCTGCCGCAGACAAAATCGCGACGCGATTCGAGATTTCCGCGGCGAAGGGGGATTAATGATGCTCTGATCGTTGAGTTCCACGGGAGATCCTGCTGTCACTGGCTCCGACCGAGTGGCTGTGCAGAGACCATCGGGCATTTTTGTTGAACGGCACAGCCCCCGGCCAATTCGCCCGCCGAAGGCCTCTCACATACCCGCGGACGTGCGACGAAATTCCGCGAGTGTCGCCAGCCCAGGAACTGCAGGCATCAGCCGCAATACCGGCCCGCGAGAGAGAAAGTCAGGGGAGCAGACAGCGAAGGAAAGTCAGTTGAGTCAAGTTTTCCTGCGGAAACAAAGCTGGGAATGCAGGTGATTACCCCCCTGGTGCGTACATTCAAACCGATGGAAATGCGGCTCCTGAGAACTGTGTTCCCAAGATCTCGGGCTAAAGCCCGAGCCACGAGTTCCCGTGGTGTCATGTGAAGTCCCGAGTACACCGCGTCGCAGCGATTGCCGTTTCAGCCCGACATTGCATTCCGTCAAGTCAACGTTTGGCACGGTTTTCGCTGCTCTTTGCGCTCCGGGGCCGGTTGTAGCGAAGGGTGAAAGATTGGCAGCAA
>Ga0068876_10000034_pt1 | contig 97832 bp, 78 predicted proteins | sample NOAtaG_6_FD_66442 | JGI IMG/M metagenome (GOLD analysis project Ga0068876, IMG submission 66442) | Freshwater lake microbial communities from Lake Erie, under a cyanobacterial bloom - NOAA_Erie_Diel5S_2200h metaG | ecosystem: Environmental > Aquatic > Freshwater > Lake | place: USA: Ohio, Lake...
TGGCACCAAATAATAATGAACATCCAACAAGTTCGTATCTTTTTTAGTTGGTTTAACCTCAATAAATTCGGGTTTAATTATTTTAAACAATCCAAGTTGAATAAGCTGGGAATAACTCCTTTCTAAGTACTCATCCTTATAAATGTTTGAATGTTCCAAATAATTCTGCATTTCCAAAACTTCAGGTTTAATATCTAATTTACCATTGTATAAATAATAGGATTGTGTGTACCTTGCCGGTCGGTCATCCATTAAAAATAAATGCTTTCGCTCATTCCTTTCATAATAGGTAGTATCGATTGTATTTAAGAACTGTTTATTGTAAATCGTTTTATTTAAAATCTTCATGGTGTCAGTAAAATTTCCATCAAAAAATGTGGTATCACAAATGTGGAAATAAACTTTACCAATGTCGAATGGTAAATGTGGAACCAATTTAACAGAATCACCTTTGGATTCATCTATTTTCTGACGCTGCGAAACTTTAAAAACTAAGTCAACCGTCATATCGTTTACGTTTGTATCCGCAATTATTGTAAAGTTCGCCCCACCAAATCCATAAACTCCTACATTTCTAATTGAATAAGCTACCTCTGATCGATAATTGTCCAACATGTCTTTATCAAAAGGTTGACCTTTTAAAGCATGATTTTTGAGATGACCCCGAAACTTTGGTGCAATTACTTTGTCATTTGGTGTTACCGAAACTGTATCAATATAAAACCTTTTTCCGGTTAGAATATTAAATTCGAGGTTTACTCTTCGTTTCGGTAGATAATTTACCTTACCAAAAACTTTTCCGTAATAATACCCCCTATTTTTTAAATACAGTTCCAACTGGTCAACAGACTTTAGAAAAATGGTGCTATCAAAAATCACTGGTTTTTCACCAAATTTTGTTTGAACCCATTCCCTGAAAAATCTTTTAGAAATGATTGTATCTAAACTTTTGTGAATGTATATCGAATCCCCTTTTGCTATTGCCTTTTGAATACGTTTTTTATTTACCGCTTCTTCTTTTTGAATTATTTGGAGATTCTTTAAACGAGTTTTATCATTAATTCTATTTCTTTTTTCTTGAACTTTGGCTGTATCAATACTATTGTACAGCATCAATTTCAATTTTAAACCTGCAGTTTTAAAATTAGGTTTCTGCCTTAAAACTTCAGTAATGTCATATTGATCCAAAACATCCCCTTCGACTTTAATCGTATTCGATTCCAAAAGACATTTTCCTTCTGGTACATACTTCGTCAAATTACATGCGGTAAGAAATGTAATTAGAATTAGAAGAATATATGTAGCTTTGAGGACCTTACTCATTATATGCAAATTTAACAAAGGAATTCTAATTCAATGCTTTCTCAGCGTCAGATAAAATTAGTTCGTTCTCTTCAACAAAAAAAATTTCGTGAAGAAGAGGGAATGTTTGTTATTGAAGGAGAGAAAAGTGTCAATGAAGCAATAAGATTTGCGTCGGACAAAATCATTTCCATTTTTCACACTTCGGAATTTACTCCAAATTCATCAAACGCTCATTTTGAATTAATAACACAAAACGAATTGGAGAAATTGTCAAGTCTACAGACTCCAAATAAAGCAATTGCAATACTCAAAAAGCTTGATAAACCAAAGCAAAATATCGATAATGAACTAATCCTAGTATTGGACAATATTCAAGACCCTGGAAACCTTGGAACAATTATTCGAAGCGCGCATTGGTTCGGTATAAAAAATATTGTTTGCTCTTTAACTACGGTTGACTGTTACAACCCAAAAGTTGTTCAATCCACTATGGGATCAATATTTCACGTGAATATGCATTATATTGATCTAGAAGTTTTTCTATCAAAAACGAAACTTCCGATTTATGGTGCTTTACTGAATGGGAAATCCATTTATAAAGAAAAACTACCTGAAAATGCTCTTGTTGTTTTAGGAAACGAAGGAAAAGGAATTAGCGAAAATATCAAAAAACTGATTCAATCCCCGATAACCATTCCGAATTTTGGTAATGCCGAATCACTTAATGCAGCTGTTGCCACGAGTATCATTTTATCTGAATTCAGATCAAAAAACCATTAACAAATAACCAAATATTATCCAATATTCGGTAATAAATTTTATTTTTGTTAATACATTTTTTACAAAACAGATGAAACATATTTTATCCACATTATGCATTTTCTTTTGTTGCACTTTGAGTATGGCTCAATCAACGGAATCAACAAACAACGATTGGAACGAAATCACTAGACAAAATGGAGTTGTTTTCTATGTAAAAAGAGCCTATTGCGATGTTATCAAAGGACAAAAACCGCTTTATTATTCTTTCATGAAAATTGTCAATACAACTGGTGAAAATTATCAATTGAGTTTCAATTTTGGCTTGCAGTACGAAGAAGGTTGTAGCGGGTGTGAGGACTTCACAGAACATCATGTAACAATGATACTAACACCAAATCAAATTATAGAAGGTGAATGTGATTTCAAAAATGTTGGTTTAACAAGATTAATTGTAAACCCAAATTTATCTGGTGGTTGGAAATTCCAACAAGAAGTAATTACCAACTTAGACATTAAATAAACACATGCTTATGAAATTCATATTTCCTATTATTTTCGTTTGTGCTTTTTGCAATTTGACCTATTCTCAAAATGGTTATTGTAGTGTGACTGTTACACCAATGGATACAACAGTTTGCATGGGGGATTCCGTGCTTGTAACCTCAGTATCAAATCTACTTAATGCTGGACAAGCCTTTAATTTCAACTCAGCTTCCTTACCTTCCAACTGGTCTGTGGCCGGTGGAACTTCTTTCTCTTCGCCATGTGGACCAAATTCTACAGGAACTGCATACTATTGGGCAGCATCTGCTGGTGCTGGAACCCCTCAAATTACCACCGCAAGTTTTGATATCAGCTGTGGTGGAATCGTTTCATTTGATATGGTGTATTCAGCACAAGGTGGCGCAGCACCATGCGAAGGACCAGACTTAGCCAACGAGGGCGTGTCATTTCAGTATAGTATAGACGGTGGGTTGACCTGGACCACTATTTATTATTATTCTCCAGGAGGATATACTTTACCTAATAATCCTGGTACGAGTGGAAGTGTTGTTGGAGCTGGTCAATCTACTCCTTACACAACATGGAGTACATTTAATGTTCCAATTCCTCCTGGCGCACAAACAACCGGAACGATGTTTCAATGGATTCAAACCAGCTCTTCTGGTTCTTGTTGCGACAATTGGGGATTAGACAACATTATAATTAACGCTACCGGTGCGCCATGTGGATCAACCACAGTTGTCAATTGGACAAACGGTCTGCAAGATACCGACTCTTTCTGGGTGGTGCCCTATGCTGATACTACTTTTCAAGCTTTGGTATACGACACTGCCGGAAACTATCAGTGTCAGTCAGCAATTGTTAACATAAACGTATACCCTGACCAAATGACCTATGATTTAGTTGACACTGTATTTACTTATTGCCCTGATGCAACACCGTCTGTTGCTGTTTTAAATGCAGGAAATGCACTTACACCATTTACCTATGAATGGTCTACTCCAAGCACCACCAATCCTACAATTTTACCTTCAAGTGGCTTAGAACATGACACCTTACTTTACTACGTAACCATAACCGATGGATGTGGATATACGCGGGAAGACAGTGTTTATATGATAATCAATCAAACACTAGCAATCGATACTATTTACATCGGTCCTGCCACTTGTGAACCTACAGGTTATGTGTCAGTTGTTATTGAAGGGGAAACAACAACTCCAGCGACGGGAGTAACTTATACATGGACAGGCCCCGGTCCAAACAATCCAAACTTTATAAATGCATCGGTGTGGACGGATTTACCATCAGGTTGGTATTACATTAATGTACAAGATGCAGTTTGTGAAGTTAATGACAGTGCTTTTGTAGATATACTCAATCCTCCAATTGCCCAATTTACAGTGAGCCCAGAATCGGGATGTACACCTCTTGAGGTAACAATTACCAATACCAGTCAGAATGCTTCCACTTTTGAATGGGACTTTGGAAATGGTCAAATAATTACAGTGAATAATTTAGATAATATTACACAAACTTATACTTCTAATGCTCAAATTCAGTTAACTGCTTCAGAAGGAAATTGTGAAGATATTGCATTTGCTGCTGTTTCCATTAGTATTTGTGGCTGTACGGATCCAATAGCAATAAACTATAATCCAGATGCAACTGTTGATGATGGTTCATGTATACCGCCTACTCCTACCGTTGAAGTGCCGAATATCTTTACGCCAAACGAAGATGGAGATAACGATTTCTTTTATTTAAATGCAACCAATGCCATTAATATTGATTTAACTATCTTGAATAGATGGGGAAATATAGTTTTTGAAGGTTCTGGAGTAAACCCAGCTTGGAATGGAAAAACCGATAATGGATCCGATGCTAAAGATGGGGTATATTTTTACAAATATGTCTTAACCGGCTACCAGGACGCAGTGCTTGAGGGACACGGATATTTGCATTTGCAGCGATAAAATAAGATGTGTATTTTTTAGAAAGTCGTTCCAAAAAGAACGACTTTTTTTATTTGTTATTAAAGAAACTCTTTGTTCTTTCAATTGCATTTGCCCTGATATCCTGCCAGAAGAGATTGACATCTCCAACATGATAATTAGGCATTGTAAAAGACAAATATCGAAAAGGGAATTTGGGTGCAGTAATCCAAATAACACCGTCATCCAGGTTAGTTGTAAAACTATGTTCGTAAAGTTTTCCATTGGAAAATAAAAACCCTCTATGCAATTCTTTAGATGCCGTTTTCGTCAAATCCCAAGTAACGGGATTTACGACAGCTTTACCCTGATAAAAATGATAATTTGATTGGTCAAATTTCTTTTTAAAGGTATTCCAAGTTACAAAGCCACCGGTAGCATTTGCTTTTGTTAATAAAGGGATTGAAGAATAAAAATTTGAGTCAACTCCAATTCCTGGAATGTATGCAGCTATCAATTGATTCATTAAAGGCTGACCATCAAAAAAATCTTTCAACAAGAAAGAAATATGGGTGGCACCTTGACTATGCCCAGCTAATATAATTGCCTTTCCGTTGTTATGATTTTTTAAATAATAGTTGAATGCTTCCTTAACGTCTGAATAAGCCAAAAGCAATGCCTCTTTACCTCCATTATCTAATTCATAGTAAGATCGTATATGTGCTTGTCGGTAAAAAGGTACATACAAATTTCCCGCAGCTGCCCATGCCGAAGCTTGATAACGAACGGCTGAATTAATTACTTTTTCTCGTTGAATGTTATCTTCAATCGGAACATTCCATCGTTTATCTCTTTTCGAAGTAATTAATGTGGGATAGCAATAAAATACATCGACTGAGTCATTGATCCCATTTGGGGTATAATCTAGCAACGATGAGGGATACTTCCCTGGCATAACTGCCCAATTCAGGGAATCAGTATAATCAACAATTGTTTGTGTTTTTGCTTTTGAAAACATGGAAACCATAAAAAATGAAATAATGTATAATCGCATAATCAATCGGCAAAATAATTTCAATTAACTTATTTTCATCTTTTTTTCAATGGCATCTACACATTTTACCCCATCAATTGCCGCAGAAATTATACCACCTGCATATCCAGCACCTTCCGCGCATGGATACAAACCTAATACATCAGGGTGTTGAAAAGAATCTGGATCTCTTGGTATTAAAACAGGTGAGGACGTCCTAGATTCAGGAGCATGCAAAACGGCATCATTTGTTACAAAACCTTTGATTTTCTTATCAAAATCAAGAAAGGCCTTTTTAAGTCGATCTGTAACAAGGGATGGAAAAATTTCATCTAATTTCACACTAGTTATTCCTGGTTGATAAGATGATCTCGGGAATTCAGGAGATTTTACACCATTTAAAAAATCTTTCAATCGTTGAGCGGGTGATTTTTGATCTCCTCCTCCTGCTTCGAAGGCTTTTTGTTCAACTTCTTTTTGAAAATTCAGACAAACAAAAGGATCTTCTCGGAAATTAGGAAAATCACTTGGGAAAATAGCCACAACAATTCCCGAATTAGCGTAGGGGTTATTCCTTTTTGAAGGAGACCAACCGTTAGTTACCAATTCACCTTGACTTGTTGCGCAAGGAGCGATGATGCCACCTGGACACATGCAAAAAGAATAAACTCCCCTATCCTCCACTTGAGTAACGAGTGAATAAGATGCCGGTGGCAAATATTCATCGCTTTTTCTACCGTGGTATTGCATTTTATCAATAAACTCCTGAGCATGTTCCACCCTAACTCCCAAGGCAAAAGGTTTTGCTTCAAGTCTTACACCTATCTTATGCAATAAATAATAAATATCCCTAGCCGAATGACCTGTCGCTAATATTACATTTTCAAATGGATACCATTCTTTATGATTAATCTCAAGCGCTTCTAGCTTATCATTTGCAATTTTTATATCTGTCAATTTGGAAACAAAATGTATTTCTCCACCCTTATTAATAATTTCCTCTCGCATTGATACTATTATTTGAGGAAGTTTATTTGTTCCAATATGCGGATGCGCATCAATCAATATTTCCTCGCTTGCACCAAAATGAACAAATGTTTCTAGCGCCCGCTGTACATCTCCCCTTTTTTTAGATCTTGTGTACAGTTTTCCATCTGAATAAGTACCTGCCCCACCTTCTCCAAAACAATAATTAGAATCTTCATTAACAATACCTTTTTTATTCAGTATAGCTAAATCGCGTCTTCTGGAGCGAACATCTTTACCCCTTTCAAAAACAACAGGTTTAATTCCCAATTCCAGGCAACGCAAAGCAGCAAATAAACCGGCTGGACCAGCACCAATTATTGCAATTACCTTTTCATCTTTGACATTTTTATATTCGAAATGTGGTTTTGAGGGTAAAGCCTCATTCGATTGGTAAACTTCAAATGAACAGTTGTAAATAATTTGTTTTCTTCTCGCATCAATACTTCTTTTTCTACATGCAACAGTAAAATTGTCTTGTTTTAAATTCAGTTTATCTTTCACCAATTGTTTAATCAATAAGTGATTATGAATTTGTTCTGGTAGAAGTTGAAGTTGAACAGTGGTTGGCATTTTAACCCTCAAAAATTATGGAAAACCACCAAACCCTGTTGAACAAGGCATCAATTGGTTTAGAAACATTGGTTTGATCTTGAATAAAAGAGCTTGAAAAACCGTGAGAATATTTCAATTCGATTCCGAATTTAAAATATGGTGCAAAAAATTCTAGTCCACCACCTAATTGTCCTTGCAAATCAAATTTTTTGATTTTAACAAATGGATCTGCATAATTCTGAGAGGCATCTTGTTGCGATTGTAAATCAATAGAATATTGTCCACCTGCCAATAAATAGGTCGCAAAATTGACAAATCTTGCTGTTCTGAATTGAAACATTAACGGAAAATCCAAGTTAGTAGAATTCACTCGTTGCTCTTTTATAATATCATTTTTGGCGTTTACATCAGGATTTTGATAGGCATAAATCAGTGCTCTTTCTTGAAATGAAAGTGAAGGCACAAAACGAAGCCTGACATAAGGTGTTCCGCACTTTAGGGAAGACACAATACCAACTTGTCCACCAGGTTGAGCATTCACAACTAAAGATTTTAACCCATACTTTTCATAGGCATCTAAAACCGGAACGACATCAAAACTAGCCGAGTTTAGCCCAAGCATAAAACCAAAATGCAACAATCGATCATCAAATTTTCTGTAGTTCATTGGTTTGTTAACCTGAGCTGCAGAATAGCACGAAAATGCCATAAATATTACCAATGAACTAAAAAAGCTCATTATCTTTTGTTTTGATGAACAATTGCATTTATCCATTACTTAGTCCCAGAATAAATTGTGGCTATACCACCAGCTAACAAACGTGATTTGACATTATTGTAACCTAATTCTTTCAAAATATTTTCAAATTCTTCACCTTCAGGAAACGCTGCCACTGATTCTGGCAAGTAAGCATATGCCTTTTCGTCTTTGGAAATACGTTTCCCGAAAAACGGAATTATATATCTGGAATGAAACGCAAAATATTGTTTAATAGGGAATCTTTTGGGCTTTGAAAATTCCAAAATAACTAATTTTCCTCCTGTTCGCACGACTCTTAACATTTCGGATAACCCCTTATTTAAATTTTCATAATTTCTCACGCCAAATCCAACGGTTAGCGCGTCAAAATAATTGTCCTCGAAAGGTAAATTCTCTGAGTCACCATACTTCATTTGAATTATACCATCAAATTTATTTTTAATCATTTTTTGACGCCCTACCTCCAGCATACCTTCTGAAATATCCATTCCAATAACTTCTTTCGGATTCAATTTCAAACTTGCAATAGCAAAATCACCAGTACCAGTAGCCAAATCTAAAATGCGCTCTGGCGAGACATCTTTCAACTCTTTTATTGCCTTTTTACGCCAAATCTTATCAATTCCCAGTGAGAGAAAATGATTTAAGAAATCATAACGTTTCGATATGTTATTAAACATCTCAGCAACCTCTTCTTTTTTCGAGGTATTTTGCTTTCCATAGGGTTTAACAACTTTATTTTCTTTCATATGCTCAATTAAATTAAAGCAACAGCAATTTCAGTGCTTTTGTTCTTTTGCTTTAAAAATGGATTCAGTCTCTTGCAAAAGATGCAACTTGGAAATAGAAACCACTCCACTTTCTTCACAGACTAACCCCCCTGCAATATTGGCTATTTCCGCGACATGATCTATTGATAAACCGGACAATAAACATAAGGTTGCTACAGAAATAACAGTATCTCCTGCGCCACTTACATCAGCAATATTTCTGAGGTGTGCCGGAACATAGTGTTTCTCATTATTCCGTTTTATAAAAACACCGTGCTCTGAAAGAGTTACGAAAGAAATTTCGTTATTCAGTAGCGTTTCCAATTGATGAACAGCATCTTCAAATAATTGTCGTTGGTTCGAAAAGTTAAACTCTTTCATCAAACCTTCTTTCAATTCTTTTAAATTAGGTTTAAAAAGCGTTACGTTTTTAAACGATAAAAAATTGTGTTTTTTAGGATCTACGCAAGTTATAATACCATTTTGATTGGCCAATTCAATTGTTTTTTCTATCAACCACTTCGTTAACACCCCTTTGTTGTAATCTTCAAATATGATAGCATCAATGCCTTGATCAATCAGTTTGCATATCGAATGATACAGATCTAGTTGTTCAACCTCCGTTATATCGTTTGTTTGTTCAGCATCAATTCTTAAAAGATGTTGATTATTACCTATAACCCTTGTTTTAACTGTTGTTTTTCTTACAGAACTGTATACCAATCCCTCCACTGAAATTCCAGACTCTTCAAACAACGTGCTCATAGCTCTTGCTGAGTTATCATTCCCAACTACAGAACAAATGATAGGTTTTGCTCCTAATGCTACCAGATTAACAGCCACATTTGCGGCTCCCCCCAGGCGCTCCTCTTCTTTATCGAAACTAACAATTGGAACAGGAGCTTCAGGGCTAACACGTGCAACTTTTCCTCTTATATAAGTATCTAGCATTACATCACCAACGACCAAAATTTTCTTATCGTTGAATTTTTCAAAATATTCTTGAAAATTTATCATGCTAATTTTCCTAAAGCTTTACTAATTCTATGCATCGCCTCTCTCAATACCTCTTTTGAAGTCGCATATGAAATTCTGATACAATTTGGATCACCAAAAGCTTCCCCGGTAACAACTGCCACCAAAGCCTCACTCAATAGATACATACACAGATCATCAGCTGAGTGAATCACGTAATCTTTGTATTTCTTACCGAAATAATAGGAGATATCAGGAAAAACATAAAAAGCACCAGATGGTTTATTTGATTTAACTCCAGGAATTTTATTTAATTCCTCCAGGACTAAAGCTCTTCTTTCTTTAAATGCTTCAACCATATCTCTTAATACTAAAGGATCAGCATTCATAGCAGCAATTGAAGCTTTTTGGGTTATAGAACAAGTTCCAGAAGTAAATTGCCCCTGAATTTTTGTACAAGCATCAGCGATTTCTTTAGGAGCCCCAATATACCCCAAACGCCATCCTGTCATTGCCCAAGCTTTTGATACACCATTAATTGTGACAACCTGGTTGTATACTTCTGGAAATTGAGCAAGACTTTCATGGTTTCCTTCAAAATTAATATGCTCATAAATTTCATCAGCTATCACCACAAGACCAGGATATTTAGCAATAACATTAGCTAAAGCTCTTAATTCTTCTTTAGAATAGACCGTTCCTGTAGGATTACATGGAGTGGAAAAAATCATCAATTTGGTTCTTTCATTTATTGCATTTTCTAACTGCTCGGGAGAAATTTTAAAATCATTCTCAATTGAAGCTTGAATAATTACTGGTGTACCCTCTGCTACTTTAACTATTTCAACATAGGAAACCCAATATGGTGCAGGAATAATAACCTGATCATCTTTACCAATGAGACTCAAAACCACATTAGCTATCGATTGCTTCGCTCCAGTTGAAACTACTATTTGATCTTTTGAATAAGTCAATCCATTGTCGCGCTTAAACTTATTAGAAATTGCTTCTCTTAGATCATCATAACCTTGAACAGGAGTATAAGTTGTAAAGTTATCTTCCAATGCTTTTATGGCCGCATTTTTAATAAATTGTGGCGTTGGAAAATCAGGCTCGCCTAGGCTTAACGAAATAATGTCTCTTCCCAGGGCTTTCAATTCTCTGCTTTTCCTGGACATAGCCAAAGTAGCAGACTCTTCCATCAGCAACAATCTATCGGATAACTCTATCATAACAGCACAATTTAGTGTGACAAATCTAAGGATTCTCCACTCAATAAACATCCTAATTTAATTAAAATTAAAGTAAGAATTGAATACCGTATTGTGAATAAATGAAGGTTAAAAAGTGTTTTTTTTCTAATTGATGACTTAATTTTACCATCGAGCTATGGCAAATAAAAAATTTATAGACATTGAGGAGCTTATCAAAAGTAAAAATCCCAAGTTAATTAAATGGCTACCAAGATTTATTATTCGTTATTTAAAACGGATTCTTCACCAAGACGAGGTAAATGATTTTCTTGAAAAGAATAAAGAATGTACGGGTCATGAATTTTGTGAAAATGCAGTAAATTTTCTACAAATAAATTCTGTTGTAAAGGGCATTGAAAACATTCCCACATCAGGAAGAATTATTATCGCTATGAATCATCCTTTGGGTGGAATGGATGCAGTTGCTTTCATTGATGCTTTAAAAAATAGAAGACGAGATTTAAAATTTATTGTAAATGACCTATTGATGCATTTAACCAATTTGAGGTCCTTTTTCGTTGGTGTTAATAAACACGGTAAAAATGAAAAATCAACAAGAAATCAGGTCATCGAGTTATTTCAATCTGAAAATGCCATTTGTTTATTTCCTGCAGGTTTGGTCAGCAGAAAAAAAAATGGGATCGTCGAAGACCTTGAATGGAAAAAAACTTTTATGACATATGCATTGAAATATGACATTCCAATTATACCAGTGCATATTGATGGTGAATTGTCAACATTCTTTTACCGGCTATCAAATGTTCGTACCAAATTAAAAGTTAAAGCAAACATTGAAATGCTTTATTTAGTGGATGAGTTATTCAAACAAAAAAATAAAACGATCACCTTTACCATAGGGAACCCAATTTCAGTTAAAGATTTGGATACAACTAAAAAAGCAGAAATTCTTGCTAATGAAATCAAAGAAAAGGTTTACCAATTAAAAAGCAATCATGGAAAAAATAATTGATCCTATTGACAAAAAAATAATAAAGTCAGAGTTAACTCCAGAAAAATTCATTCGTCACACGAGAAAAGGAGACAATGAAATTTACATCGTCAATAATTTCAATGCACCTCAAGTACTTCAAGAAATTGGAAGATTAAGGGAGATTACCTTTAGAGCATCTGGCGGTGGAACCGGAAAAAAAGTTGATTTAGATGAATATGATCTCAACAAATACTGCTATGATCAATTAATTGTTTGGTCGCCTGAAGATGAAGAAATTGTAGGAGGATACCGGTTTATAAGATGTGACAAAGCAATTGATACCGAATCAGGCACTATTCATCTTTCCACGAAACATTATTTTGACTTTTCGAGCAAATTCGTAGACGAATATTTACCATTCACGATTGAATTGGGAAGAAGCTGGGTTCAGCCAAATTTTCAGCCATCTGTTAATCCAAGAAAAGGTCTTTTTGCTTTAGATAACATTTGGGATGGCCTAGGAGCATTGGTTATTAAAAATCCGGATATTAAATATTTTTTTGGAAAGGTCACGATGTACAGCAATTACAACACGGCCGGGAGAGACTTTCTTTTACACTTCATGCACCACTTTTTTCCAGATCATGATAATTTAATGAAGCCATACTATCCATTGAATCAAGATTATAATGTCACCTATGCCGAAAGTCAATTAAAAGGTCTTGATTTTAAAGATGGTTTTAAGGTGCTAAACAGTGTCTTAAAAGAAAAAGGAGAATTTATTCCACCATTGGTTAATATTTATATGAACCTGTCTGCAACTATGAAAACATTTGGTACGGCAATCAATCCTGATTTTGGAGGAGTTGAAGAAACCGGTATTTTAATTACCATAGCAGATATATTTGCAGACAAAAAAGAACGACATATGAATTTTTAATTTTTCTCAAGGTGTTATATAAATCATTTTGTTAAGTTTAGTTCAATTATTTTGTTTTATGGTTAAAAAAATCTATGTCTTTTTAATATTTAGCTGTTTAAATTTCTGGCTTTTCGGTCAGGAATTTATTAAAATAAATAAATCTAATCTGCCTCTTAAATACTATTTTGACGGCGACACGCTTCAAAAAAATCAAAAGATTGATGAATTTTTTACAACTGACTTGATTACGCTCGGAGCTTACAAAACCTTTCTTAATGCACTAAAAATAGATTCTGGAGAAACTTGCTATAATCAGCACTTACCTAAAGCTGATAAATACGAGGAAGAAATTATTGCTACTTATTTTTCTACAAATGAATTTGATAACTATCCTGTCATTGGGGTTTCATGGGATAATGCCCTTGACTATTGCCAATGGATTGGTAGAAAAAATGGTGATTTACAAAAATATACCTATCGATTACCAAATGTTAAAGAATGGCTAGTGATCAGACATACTGAATTGAAAAAAGACTTAACAATCGATTCCTTATTTTCTGAATGGACAAGCAATGAAATGGATGAGTCCATGTACTTATACGAACAAAATAATCAATTGACATTTGCTTCAGGTTCCACTTCGAAAAATCCAAGCAGTACTCATCCTGCGTTGAATAGAAAAATTGTATTGGGTGATTCCTTTTGTGAAAAATTTGAATACCCAATAAATTCGTCCTTGAGATCATATTATGCTAATGAAGGTTATAAAACGATTGGTTTTAGGATTGTGCGAGTAAAAACACAAAATAAATAACTGTAAATATGCAAATGTAAAAAAGTTAACCATGAAGTATCTAATCCTTGTCATAGCCTTTACTTTGTCACAACTCGAGGTTTTTTCTCAAGAGTATGCTGCAATTATTGGTGACAAATATGTAGTTTTCAACGTCTCTAACGGCATGCTGAACGGCCCCTACCAATCCTATAAGATTTCTGTTGATGCGAATGGTGACAGTGTAAAAACTATTTTCACCAAAGGAGAATTCAGTAATAATAAAAGATCTGGTAGTTGGTTACTTTTTTCTGATGCTGAGGAAATACTTGTCGAAAGATTTTACAACGACCTATTTAATTTTGAGAATAAAAAACCTTTTTCGACTGAACCCATAATTAATTTATTGTCGCAACCAATTTACAGTATTAAACGCGATTCATCGAACGTTTACGAATATTTCTATTTAAGAGAAAGAGATTTGGCCTATTCAAAAAGAGTTTGGCGTGAATTGAGACCTAAACATAATGAATTTCTATTCCATGAAGCATTTACTGAAAGTTTAATTGAAAACATTAAAAATGGTAAAATAACGAGTTACAGCACTGATAATTTCAGGGGAATAATCGAAGCATCAGACCTTCCAGATATTTCCAATTATTCAATTGTAGCGTTTAGAATCAAAGAAGATTTCGTGATTGATTACAGACGTCAAGTTGGAGAATATAGACCACTTGGTTTTTGTCCAGTATTCAAAAACAACCAAACCGGAGAAGAAATGGAATTTTGTTGGTTGTACTACCCTTACATCCGCAGTTTTTTAGCGCAACAAATTGTTCCCGAATGGTATGATTACGAAACTGCCGAAGACCTTATATTTATGAGGAATTTCTCCGGAAATGTTTATGATTGTTCGGAATTAAAAAAATGTCAATCGGCAGAACTTAACACAATAAATCCAAGACTATTTGATATTCTGTTAATGGAAGATGAGCACGACTACTGGAAAAAGTTTGCAGGTTACTAGCACTAGAAATTTTTCCAATTAAATGGTAGTTACCAATTCATGTTTTTCAATCAGTTTTCTCATGTTTATAAGCGCATAACGCATTCTTCCTAAAGCCGTATTGATTGAAATATTTTCCTTTTCTGCAATATCTTTAAATGACATTTCTTGATATAATCTCATTACTAAAATATCTCGCTGGGATTCGGGCAAATAATTAATTAAATCTACCATTTGACCTTGCAGTTCGATATGACAAATTTCTTCCTGAATATTCTTATCTTGAACTGAAAGCGTAGAGAAAACGGTAAAGTCTTCATGTTTACTCGATGATTCAGAAATCATTCTCACCTTATTTACCTTCCTGAAATAATCAATTACCAAATTATGTGCAATTCGCATAGCCCAAGGTAAGAACTTGCCTTCCTCATTGTAAGCTCCCAATTTCAAAGTGTTAATAACTTTCACGAAGGTTTCTTGAAAGATATCTTCTGCTATTTCTTGTTTTCGGACTTTCAAGTAAATAAATCGATAAATTTTATCTTTATGTCGATAAAGCAATTCTTCGAATGCTTTTTCATTACCCATTAAATAGCTGGAAACTAAGTCACTATCGTCACAACGCTTTACTAACATTTTAACTGTTTTATTTGGTTAATAAATGATAATTAAAAGCGTAGAAATTTATTTATAGGCGACGATTTTATATTTTGAATAGCACGAATATATAGGATATATTAGTTAAATCCAAAAAGGAAATTAATTTTAACAATTAAAAGACTAATTTTTAAAACAAGCAACAACTTTTGTCTGTTTAATATTGCATAAGTTTTCTTCAAATCATGTCAAAGTATATATCGATAAAAGGTGCCCGCGTACACAATCTAAAAAACCTAAGTGTTGACATTCCTCATGGGAAGCTTACTGTTATCACCGGTTTATCCGGATCAGGGAAATCATCTTTAGCTTTTGATACAATTTATGCTGAAGGACAGCGTCGATATGTAGAAAGTTTGTCATCCTATGCCAGACAATTTTTAGGTAAATTGGATAAACCGGAAACAGATTACATTAAAGGGTTAGCTCCAGCCATTGCCATAGAGCAAAAAGTTATTTCAAGCAATCCTCGTTCGACTGTGGGAACAACAACTGAAATATACGATTACCTAAAATTATTTTATGCAAAAATTGGTAAAACCTATTCGCCAGTAAGTGGTAAAGAGGTTAAAAAACATACTGTTTCAGACGTCATTGATTATATTAATTCCTTACCCGAAGGAGAAAAGATTCTCATTGTATGTAAATTAGTTCACCTGAACAAGTACAGCATAGATCAATACATGAGCTTATTGATCCAGCAAGGCTATCAGAGACTTTTAATAAATAATGAAATCCTACGAATTGAAGATTACAAACAGTTTTGGTCAAATGATGTCCAAGATATTTTTTTGGTAATAGACAGAATTGCAGTCCGAAATGACGAATCTGAACTCAGTCGCTATGCAGATTCTGTTCAGCTAGCCTTCAATGAAGGTCAGGGCGAATGCTACATCATTAGTCCAGAAAATAAAATAACAACCGTTTTTTCTAGCCGATTTGAGCTTGACGGCATTGAATTTCAACAACCAAATGAACACTTTTTTACATTCAACAATCCATTTGGAGCTTGTAAAAAATGTGAAGGATATGGAATGGTAATAGGTGTAGACGAAAATCTGGTGATTCCTGATAAATCATTGAGTGTATATAACGGTGCGATTGCTCCATGGAAGGGAGAATCGATGGGTGAATACTTGAATGAATTGATTTTTAATGCTAAAAAATTTGATTTTCCAATTCACAGAGCAGTCCAGGAACTCACAAATGAGCAATATAGGCTACTGTGGGAAGGTAATAAGTATTTTACCGGATTATATGATTTTTTCAAATTTTTAGAAAGTCAAACCTACAAAATTCAATACCGAGTTATGTTATCTCGTTATAGAGGCAAAACAGTTTGTCCATCATGTATGGGTACACGTTTGAGAGCTGATGCGAATTACGTAAAAATTGAAGGAAAATCTATAGCTGATATCGTCTTGATGCCAATTGAAGAAAGCCTCTCTTTTTTTAATGAATTACAGACACACGCATACGATGTCAAAATCATAAATCGAATTTTACCTGAGATAACTAACAGATTGGGATTTCTTAAAGATGTGGGGTTGGGTTATCTTACTTTAAATAGAACATCAAATACACTTTCCGGTGGTGAATCACAAAGGATTAATCTTGCCACGTCATTGGGAAGTTCATTAGTTGGTTCAATCTACATTCTTGATGAGCCATCTATTGGTTTGCATCCAAGAGATACCGAAAGATTGATTGGTGTGCTTAAAAGTTTAAGAGATTTGGGTAACACTGTTCTCGTTGTGGAACATGAAGAAGAAATTATTAAAGCTGGCGATGAATTATTGGATATTGGACCCCAAGCTGGAGTTTACGGTGGTGAATTGGTTTTTCAAGGCAATCATGAAGCTTTATTAAAGGCAGAAAATAGTTTAACCGCAGATTATTTAACCGGTAGAAAAAATATTGAATTACCTACAAGGAGAAGAATTAGTAAAAATAAACTTGAGTTAAGGGGAGCAAATTTGAATAACTTAAAGAACATCAATGTCACTTTTCCTTTAAACTGTTTGGTTGCAGTATCCGGAGTGAGTGGTTCAGGAAAGTCAACTCTTGTAAAGGACATTCTTTATACATCGCTTCGCAAAGAATTTGGACTAATTGGAGATTTTACACCTACAGGAGCAACATTAAGTGGTGACATTAATCTTATTAAATCTGTGGAATTAATCGATCAAAATCCTATAGGCAAATCTTCAAGAAGTAATCCAATTACCTACGTCAAAGCATTTGATGAAATAAGGGAACTTTTTTCTAAGCAGCCACAGGCTAAATCGCGAGGATATAAACCAGGATTCTTCTCCTTTAATGTAGAAGGTGGAAGATGCGAAATGTGCGAAGGTGAAGGTGAAGTTACAGTTGGAATGCAATTCATGGCTGATGTTCACTTGAAATGTGAAGCATGCAATGGTAAACGCTATAAACAGGAAACATTAGAAATCACCTATCGAGGAGTAAACATTTCAGAATTACTAAACTTCGATATTGAATATGCGCTCGCATTTTTCAAGGAGGATTCGGATAGACTTTGCCAAAAAATAGTTGATAAAATTCAACCCCTTGTCGATGTAGGATTGGGATATTTAAAAGTAGGACAATCATCCAGTACCATGAGCGGAGGCGAAGCTCAGCGCATTAAGTTAGCCTCATTTCTATCCAAAGGAAATAATGGATCAAATTCTCTATTCATTTTTGACGAACCCACAACAGGACTCCATTTCCATGACATCAACAAGTTATTAATTGCATTCCAAGCACTGTTGAATTTGGGTAACTCAATAATTGTAATTGAACACAATGTTGATGTTTTAAAATGTGCTGACTATATAATTGACTTGGGACCTGAGGGAGGAAAAAACGGGGGAAATCTTTTGTTTTTCGGAACTCCTGAAGACCTAGTTAAAGACAATAATAATGAGACCGCTAAATACTTAAAACCTAAGCTGGGTCTATAAATAAATCCTTTTCTTTTATAAAAAGTTCTTTTTCGCTTCTTGCAATTACAGCAGATGCCAAACAATTTCCTAATACATTTACTGAGGTTCTGCCCATATCCATTAATGCATCAACAGCAAGTATCACGCTAGCTTTTTCAGGATCTAATCCAAGAGAGGCAACGGTACTTGCCAAAATCACGAATGAAGCACCCCTCACCCCCGCTACTCCTTTACTTGTAAGCATTAATACCAAGCACATCGTGATTTGTTCGGAAATACTCAGTTGAACTCCGCACATTTGTGCAACAAAAACACTGGCTAAAGATAGATATAGCGTAGTTCCATCGAGATTAAAACTATAACCTGTTGGTATCACAAATCCTGCAATTTTTTTAGGTACACCAAAATGCTCCATATTTTCCAATGCTTTAGGTAATGCAGCTTCACTGCTTGCTGTTGCAAAGGCTAATGTCACGGGTTCAGTCACAGCATTTAAAAACTTTTTAACCGGAATTCTGGCTGCCAAAGCTATGGGCAATAATACCGCTAAAACGAAAACAATCAGCGCAATGTAAAGTGTTCCTACCAATTTCATTAAACTAATTAATACATCAACACCTGATTTGGCCACTGTACTCGCAAGTGCGCCAAAAACAGCTAGCGGGGCTAAATACATAATGATATCAGTAAATTTAAACATGACTTCCGCGAGGCTTTCACTAAAACTTAGCATGGTATTTTTATGTTGTTGATTTTTAACCATACCCAATCCTATGGCAAAAATGACCGAAAAAACAACAATTTGCAGGACTTGGTTTTCTGCTATGGACTTTGCGATATTTTCAGGGAAAATTTCCACTAGATGGTCCTTATGTTCTGTTTTTTGAGCCATAAGTTCTTTGGATTTTTCCTTATCTTGTTGTCTAGCCTCTACTTCTACTCCTACTCCAGCCTGAGATAGATTAATGGCAAATAAACCAATAAAAAGTGCCAATGTCGTAACCAATTCAAAATACAGGATACTCTTTAAACCAATTCTTCCCAATTGTTTTAAGTTACTGTGTCCTGCTATACCAATGACTAATGTTGCAAAAATTAGAGGCGCTACTAGGGATTTTATTAATCTTAAAAAGATTTTACCAAAACGCTCCATTTCCATTGCGAAATCGGGAAAATCCATACCTACTTCAATTCCTAATATCATCGATGAAAATATCCAGTAAGATAATTTTTTACGCTTGAATGAAATTAAAAACAGAAAGGCAATCAATAAATAACGAACGATTTGAAAAGGTAAAGGATCAATCTGTTCTGCCGCATTCTGAATCAAAAAGGTGAGTCCTATGTGCGCAAATGCAATGAGGTACCAAATAATCGTAAAATAAGACTTAAATATTTTCATAGGGTGAAGATACATAAAATGCGCTGAAAATTAACTTCTGAGATGCCTCAGCTATAAACTCAGAAATTAAGCAAAAAAATAATTGCTAAATGAATCATTATTTGTATACTTGCAACATCGATTACAGGGACAGATCAGTTTCTTAAAATAATTCCACCACTTAGTATTATTTCAAATAGCGAAGTTTTGTTTTATTTATTCATTTTATGGACAAAAAATTATTAGAAAGCAAAAAGCTTTCAGATTTGAGAGTTATTGCTCAATCTATCGGGATTGCAAATATTGAATCCTATAAAAAACCAGAGTTAATAGCTCTTATCATTGGCGATAAGTCAAGCACTGAAACAATTGAGGAAACAGCTTCAACAACAACACAAGAAGTAAAAAAGAAAAGAGCTCGAATCGACCGAACCAATGAAAACAAAGTTCAAGTCACCCTTTTTGAAAATAAAGAAGAAGTTGAAAACAACAACGTTGAAAAAATCGAAGCGTCTATAGAAGATGTTAAACCGGCTCCTGCTGTTGAAGAAATAGTAAACAAAAATCAAAAAAGAAAGCCCGAAAATCCAAATAAACAGCGTATTGGAAGGAACTTGCTGGAGGAAGCAACTAAGGTAACTACAGAAAATAGCACTCCAGCATCCCAAGAAAAAGAAGAAGTTTCAAGCACTGAAGTACAAAATACTGAAAATCAAAAACCTGAAAATCAGAAGTCCGAAGAAGATAATTCTAAAAAAGAACAACCAAGGCCGCAGCATCATAATCAGCATAGGCAACAGGGACAACACCAGCACCAGCACCAACATCAACACCACAAAAAACAGCAAGAAGAAAAATTAGATGACAGTTATGATTTGGTAGGAATAGTTACTGCTGAAGGTGTCTTAGAAGTTATTCAAGATGGATATGGTTTTCTGCGTTCATCAGATTACAATTACCTACCATCACCTGATGATATTTATGTATCTCAAAGCCAAATTAAGTTTTTTGGATTGAAAACAGGAGATACTGTTACCGGAACAATTCGTCCGCCAAGAGAAGGAGAAAAATTCTTTCCATTGGTAAAAGTTGAGTCTATAAACGGTAGACATCCCTCCTACATTCGCGATCGCGTGCCTTTCCAATACCTAACACCATTATTTCCAGATGAAAAGTTTAAATTGACAGGGCACCCTCAAGAAACCCTTTCTACCAGGGTTATGGATTTATTTGCACCTATTGGTAAAGGCCAACGTGGAATGATAGTAGCCCAGCCAAAAACAGGTAAGACAATGCTCTTGAAAGATGTTGCCAATGCAATTGCCGCTAATCATCCTGAAACTTACCTTATTGTTCTTCTAATAGACGAAAGACCAGAAGAGGTTACTGATATGGCCAGAAGTGTTAAGGCAGAGGTCATTGCTTCTACATTTGATGAACCGGCAGATCGCCATGTTAAGGTCGCGAATATGGTTTTAGAAAAAGCCAAAAGAATGGTGGAATGCGGACATGATGTTTGTATTTTATTAGATTCGATAACCCGCTTGGCAAGAGCCTATAATACCGTTTCACCCGCTTCAGGAAAAGTGCTTTCGGGAGGTGTTGATGCCAACGCACTTCACAAACCAAAACGTTTCTTTGGTTCTGCAAGAAAAATTGAAAATGGCGGTTCATTATCAATTTTGGCAACAGCATTAACAGATACAGGTTCAAAAATGGACGAGGTTATCTTTGAAGAATTTAAAGGAACCGGTAATATGGAATTGCAGCTTGACAGAAAAATAGCCAACCGACGGATTTACCCGGCAATTGACATTACCGCATCAGGAACTAGACGAGAAGATTTATTAGTCAGTAAGGATGTTCTACAACGCGTATGGTTAATTCGAAAATTCATTGCAGATATGAATCCAGTTGAAGCCATGGAATTTATGAAATCTCACATGGAAAATACACTTTCCAATGAAGAGTTTTTGGTTTCTATGAACAGTTAAAATCAATTTTATGCGTATCACAGTTAAAACAGGAGTTATAACTGCTTTTTGTTGGATAACTATAAAACTAATTTTTCACTATTCTGGTTTGTTTGCGGAAACGATTGTACCCAGTGTAATGTTAAATATTTTGGGTATGTTGGTCTCAATCGCAGTTGGACTTTATCTTCATAAGCTTCGAAATACAGAAGATACAAATACATTATTGGATATTAAAAACGCTATGACTGCAGGATTTCCATATGCTGTTTTGGTCAGTATTTTTATATACATCTATTATTCTCGAATTAATCCAGAATATTACTTGCATCAAATAGCTGAGAACGAAATTGCTATTGAAAAAATGGTCAATGACCCTAAAGCTTTAGCTAAATTCAAAAGCGAACAAGCCGACGCAGAGGTCATGACGAAAGAAGAAATAGAAGAAAAACTAAAAAAGAGCAATCGACAAGGAGCTGCACCAGGATTCACTGCAACGCTTGCGATGTTAGCTCTGACAGTTTTGGCTACATTATACAGTTTACTTGTAACGATTATTTACAGGAGACTTATTTTTGCCAGAAGGAGCTGATCATATATATACAGTTATTTTCTTGTCAACTCCTCTCCTAGTTCTTCATAATTGATTCCATCAAAATTACCGGATGACATCATTAACAAGGTTGTATTGTTCCATTGTTGACTCTTAAGAAAGGAAAGAACCTCCTCTGTTTTATTAAACACAGTAATATTACCGCCAAATCCTTCTTCAACCAATTCTTTCGAAATTGGCTCTAACTTTTTATGTTTCACCACTTCTGGACTGAAATAGACAACGGCTACATCAGCCATTTTCATCGCATCTTTATAATGAGGAAGAAATTCTTTCTTTAAAGATGAAAAGGTATGCAATTCCATGCAGGCAACTAAATTTCTATCAATAAATTGTTCCTTAACAGCTTTCGTTGTTGCCTTTAATTTTGAAGGAGAATGTGCAAAATCTTTGAACATAGTGAATTTTTCATTGGAAATAACCTTTTGTAAGCGTTTACCAGCACCAGTAAAAGACTGCAAAGCACTGAAAAATTGATCTGGGAAAATTCCCATTTTCTCACACATACGCATGGCAGCAACTGCATTTTGTAGGTTATGCGCACCGAAAATTTGAAGCGGATAATCAATCCCTTCCCAATGTAGAATAGTTCCTTTTTCACTTACCTTATAACTGGGTGTCCGATAGGGAATTGCCTCAAATTCTTCAGAATAATGTTCTCCAATTTTTTCCACTTCAATATCTTCACTATTGTATATTAATGTCCCACCATTTTCTATGCGGTCACAAAAAATTCTAAATTGTTCAACATAATTTTCGAAAGTTGGAAAAACATTAATATGATCCCATGCGATGCCACTAATAATTGCAACATGAGGTCTATAAAGATGAAATTTCGGCCGTAAATCAATGGGAGAACTCAAATATTCATCCCCTTCTAAAATCATAAACGGTGCATCCTCTGATAATTTCACCATACAATCATAGCCCTCCAATTGAGCTCCAACCATATAGTCTACATTTAATTCCAGTTGATTTACAACATGCAAAACCATTGAGGTTATTGTCGTTTTACCATGACTCCCGCCTATTACTAGTCTCGTTTTGTTTTTACTTTGTTCGTATAAATATTCAGGATAAGAATAAATTGCCAAATTCAATTCCTTTGCCCTTATGAGTTCCGGATTATCCATTCTTGCATGCATACCTAAGATTATTGCATCCAGATTCTCGTGAATTTTTTCAGGAAACCAACCTATTTGTTCGGGTAAAATCCCTTGCTTTTCCAATCTTGATCGAGAGGGCTCAAATATTTCATCATCAGAACCAGACACCTCATAACCTTTCCTGCTCAATGCAATAGCTAAATTGTGCATTGCACTTCCTCCAATAGCAATAAAATGTACACGCATAACAGTAAACTAATTTTACGATGAAATTAATCTATTATTGTTAGTACTGAATAAATGATATAGAGAGTTACACACAACACATTATGAATTGCGCCTATTCTGTTCGGATCTGCTTTGTTAGACCTTCTGGCTCTGATTGTTGCTCATAACTAATTTCAGTAATTGCAGTTCCATTTTTAGTATATGCCGTTAAGTTTGGTGTTTCGGTCTTGGTATAAACATCTCCATGCTGATTAATCACGACAATCCTTCGGGTTATAAAGGCGATAACTTGACCATCGGCATTTTTTCTTGTGAAATATTCTTCAGTAATGCCTTCTGGATAGGCCAATCCAATTTCATTTGGCGCAACTACTTGAGTAGCCTTTTTGGTTTCGGTCAATTGTTCCAATGCCATGATATTTTCCGTTTGATTCAATCGCTGTTCCTTTTCAAATTGATTTTGATTATCATTAGCCGTATTGGTTAATTGTTCCATTTTTGAATAATCCACTGCGTCATTTTTTTCCTTTTTTTCATTCAGACTCGTTGAAATTGAATTTATCTCAGAAACAGCTTTCAATTGATTGCCTTCAATTTCTTTATTATCCTTAATACTGTTGTCACTCATTTGGGTATTCAGCTCCTGAAATTGTTGATTGTTTTCTTTATGTTCCTTACTTTCAAACGCATTCTTTTCTTCAACTTTATCCTCTACTTTAACAAATTGCTGTGCACTGGATAAACTTTCACTTTTTACTCTTTGATCGCTTTTGATACTGTTATCCTCAATATTTTCGGTGATTTTATTCAATTCTACAATTTGTTTCTTAGCATCTGATAAATGTTCTTTCTGTTCTTTAGTTACCTCGTCTTTTATTTGTTCGTAATTCACAACATTTTCTCTATTCTGCGCATCATTTCGTTTGAATTGATCTGCTTCATTGATTTGTTGATCAGTAACCAATTCAGTTAATTGAATTTGATTACTCATCTGATCTTTGTTTGTGGTATTATCTTTTTTGGAAATATTATCATCAACTTTATTTAATTCAGTAATGGATTTTAATTGAGTTGATTTATCAGCTGCATTACTTTCAATCTCAGCCTCTTCAATTTTCACAGATACATTGTTAAGGTTCATTACATTTTTCTGAACATTTTTTATATCCTGTTGATTCCTGATAATAACGTCCTGCTCCGCTTTATCCATTTTTACTAACGCATCAATATTTTCTTGAATATTTTGTACTTCCTGATCTTTGTTCAATTCATCAATATCTTGGGTAAGCGTTATCATACCAATTTGATTTTTTTGTTGATCCATTCGAATTTGTTCATTCTTCTTATCCAAACCTTCTGATGTAGCTTTTAAATTTTGCGTATTATTTAACAAATCCTGGTTGTTTTTTATTTCAGAAAATTTGTTGACTGTTTCAATATTCTTTTCGTAATTGACTAAGTTTTGAGTATTCAGATTTACGTTTATTGATTCTAATTTTTGGTTGTTAACTTCCTTATCTTCCAATTTCACAAACTGGTTCATATTAGCGGCATTATCTTCACCAACTTGATTATATTGTTTTTGCTCATCCTTTAATTTAGCTTCACTAAAATCCTCCAACTTTATTTTATTCTCCTCCAATTGAATATTCGCTTTAACCAATTTTATCTCTGCTTGATCATTCGATTTTTGAATACTTGTGAGATTTTCTAGGACATCATTTTTACCCTCTTTTTCGAAGGAAAGCTCCTCATTTTTTAAATTTTCTCTGGCTTCATCCAATAAGGCTATACTTTTATTTTGTTTAGTTTTTATATCAGCATCCTTGTTGGCAATTGCAAAATCTGTTTTTGACAATTCTGCGGTATTACTCAATGATACCGATTCATTCTCTCTTGCAACTGCATTGCTCTTATTATTCATTTGTGATTGAAGGTTGTCAATTTGACCTACATTTTTTTGTTGCGAAGTCAAATCAGACTTTACCAACAATGCATAACCGTCCATTGAAGAATTGAAGTAGGGGTCGCCAAGATCCTCCAGTTTTTTACCTTTGAGATTTGAACTCAAATTGATCACCTCAATTTCTGCTAATTTATTTTTAGGATAATTCTCCGTTGGCTTCAATTCTGCCGCCTTTGAATAACTTTCCTTAGCCTTCTCGTAGTTTTTCAACTTCATGTAATCATCCCCATTTTTAAGGTGAGAATTATAATTATCATTTAAAGATTTCTCTATTGCAAGTCTATTTTTTTCATTATCAATTATCTGTTGCAGTTCAGCTATTTTATCCTTCGCAAATTGATCATTCTTCTTAATGTTTAATGCATTTTGAAACTCAGCTATCGCTGCTGCATAATCCTTAGCCTTCTCTTTATCTTGTCCTTTAGAAACATATTCCGAGTAAATCCTATTTGAATTGGCCAAATTATTTTCAGCATCCTTTAAAACAATTAATTCATCGATTTTTTGTTGAGGTAAAACCAAATCATATTTCAAAGCTTTTGCTTCTGTGTATTGTTTTATGGCTTCATCATATTTTTTCGCTTTGGCTAACTTTTCTGCCTCACTAATTTTTACATTGTACTCCTTCTGAACTTCAATTAACTCCTCAATTTGAGCCAATAACTCCACTGTTCTTTTATCCCCAGGATAATTTCTTTGAGCTCGTTCTGCGTATTCTTTAGCTTTACTATAGTTCTTGGAATTAATTTCATTTTGTGAGGCCTCCAATAATTTGTTTAATTGAATGGCATCGTCGGATTTTACTGATTTTGCCAAATTCTCTGCTTGCGTAGCTAAATCAACTGGTTCTTTTTCATTTGGTTTAATTCGATTGGCTTCATTGAATTGTTTTATTGCTTCAGCATATTTTTTTTGATCCATCAAGTTTTTACCTTCCGTCAAATAATTTTGATAATCTTTATCCGCATTTAGTTCATCATTTCGTTTTTTAATAATGGCTTCCAAATTCGTAATCTTGTTCTGAACATTGACATCTGAAGGATAAATACTCAAGGCATCTTTATAGTTTTTTAGTGCCTTATCATAATTTTTATCTGTCTCGGCTTTTTGCGCATCAGCAATCAAACTATTAAAATTCTTTTGATTCTGCTTCTCATCGTTACTTTTTATTATTTCTTTTTCAATTTCATCTAATTTTATTTTAACTGAAGATTCATCTTTAATTTTATATGCTTCTTCAAGTTTAGCTTTCGCATCAACCCACTTCTTTTGATCTGCTAAATCAAAACCTTCTTTTTTTAATTTTTCAAATGAAGCTTCTTTTGCTAGACTGATAGAATCATTTAAAATATTAGCTTCCATTTCCTCTATTTTTGCAACTATAGCTGCATCTGATTTTTTTGCATTTATTTGCTCATAGATATCTTTTGCTTCTTTCCATTTATATTGAGCTTCATTTTCTTCTGCTTGCTTTTTCAAATTGTTGATCTCAGCAATTTCTAATGAGGACTGCTCTTCTTCTTTTATTTTTTGAGCTATATCATCCAATTTTTTCTTCGCAATTAAATTGTCACTTTCTTCAATCAGGACCTGTTGATATTTAGCTTGGGCGTCCTTCCATTTGGCATCATTGAATAAGTTTTCACCCTCTGCCAACAAATCAGTAATATTTTGTTTTTTGGTTTGTTGCAGAGCGATTTGAGATTTGACATCATTCAGTTTCCCTTCAACTTTAGCGTCCGTTTTAACTTTAAGAGCCTCTTCATATTTTGACTTGGCCAAATTCAAATTTTTTAGCTGAAGTGCATCGTCGCCTTCTTTTTCAAGATTCAAAAACTTTTGATTATCAGCCAAAAGAGCTTCTTCTTCCGCAATTTTCTGATTTAACTCTTCTATTCGCTGATTAGCTTGAGAATTTGATGCATCTTCGGTAAGTACTTCTTGATATTTCAACTTCGCTTCTTTCCATTTGGATTGTTTGTAAAGCTCTTCTCCAGCTGCCAATAAATCAGAAATTTTCTTTGTTTTGAGTTCTTTTTGAGCTATTTTATTCGATACATCGTTTAGTTTATCTTTAACCTTGGTGTCTAATTTCAACACCAAAGCTTCCTCGTACTTCTGTTTTGCAAGGCTTAAATCATTCAACTTTACTGCATCATCGCCTTCTTTTTCAAGAATTGAAAATTTTTCTGCATCAGCTAGTAATGCCTCCTCAGCCTTTATTTTTGCATCCAATTCTTGTAGTCTGCCTTGAGCTATAGTATTGGATGCATCTTCATCTATTACCAATTGATATTTTGCTTTTGCTTCTTTCCATTTGGATAGTTTATAAAATTCTTCTCCAGCGGCTAAAAGCTCTGAAATTTTTTTGTTTTTCGATTCAAGGGCAGCAATTTCATTTTTAACTGATATCAGTTTTTCTTGGAGTGTTGGCTCTGATTTTATTTTTAACGCTTCCTCATATTTTTGTTTGGCTAAGTTCCAATCTTTAGATTGAACGGCCTGATCTCCTTCTTTTTCAAGATTCTGTAATTTAAGAATATCCGCGGCTAATGCTTCTTCCTCCTTTAATTTGTTGAAAATTTCATCTAACCTTTTCTTGGCAGTTGTATTGGATGCATCCTCAACTAAGACCTCTTCGAATTTTTTCTGAGCATCCTTCCATGCTGATTTTTGAAACAATTCCTCTCCTGCAACTAATAAATCTGCAATCTTGTTTTTCTTTGCCTCTAAATCTTTTATTTTTTGCAATTCTTCATCACACAATTTAATTCTTTCTTGGGGATATTCAGAATCTGAACTTAAAGCATAAGCTTCAGCGTATTTAGTCTTGGCTTCCTCCCATTTTTTAGCATCGAATAGAACATCAGCCGCAGTGACCATTTCATCATATTGCTTTTTCTTTTCAGCTATGGCTGATTGTTCATTGATGAAATTTTCACATGCCGCAATTCTGTCTTTCGGGTACTGTTCATTTTTTCTTAAATCGCTTGCTTCGACATACTTTGCCAGTGCGGCCTTATAACTTTTTTGGTTGTAAAATTGATCAGCTGAAGAGATTAAGCCTTTGTATTTTTCTTCGTTTTCAATTTGAGTTTGACAGTATTCTATTTGATCTAGGGGATATTGTTCTTCCCTTATTTTGAGCGCTTCATTATATTTTTCTATTGCCTGACTAAATTTACCCTGATCTCGCAAAGCATCAGCTTCATTCTTTAAATTAATATAAATCTTCTCCGATTGTTGAGACGCCAACTCATCCTCTTTCAATTTTTGAATGATTGCATCTAATTCATCTATTCGTGAAAGCGTATTTGCATCTGTAGGTTTGAGGTCCAATGCTTGTTCATATTTAACTAACGCATCTTCATATTTCTTTTGAGTCAAGTATAAATTTTCCGCCTCTTTGAACAAGGCCTGAAATGCGGCATCATTTCCCTTATTTTTTGCCTCTGCCTCTTGAATAAGCTTATCAACTTTGCTCCGCATTTTTTTATAGTAACCTTCATCATTGAGACTTCCTTCAACTTCATCGAAATAAATTACCGCAATTGGTTCACTTTCCAAAAAAGATAAATCCAGATTTGGAATTTGAGATATCATATCCAACGTATGCGTCTTTTGAAAAGGAATTACATCTTCACCAGCAGGCAATAATTCAATATCCATTGCAGAATAATCGAACTCTATTCTTTTCTGGAAATACCCATTTTTTTCAAAAACAAGAAAAAATGGTTTGCTGTAATCAACTTGTGTTTTAATTTGGTAACCACCATCCGAAGATGATGTTGTAGAAACAATGGTATTTCCAGACTGAATGAGCGAAACCTTCACACCAGCTTCTCCTTTTCCTGTTGTATAATTCAAAGATTTTCCGGCCGCATTAAAGTCTGGTGTTTGCGACATTGCACCAAAAAGAAAAAACACAAAAACTAATGATAGCAATTGTTTCATACAAATTTTATAAACGACGCACTATACACCTGGTTACAAAAATGGTTTAATTTTGAACCCTCCAAGTATATACAAATATGCTTAAAATTGTTGAATCAACAATAGGAAAAATGGCTTTAAGAATTGATGAGTTAAGTTATTGGGAAAGAATAAGTTATTTTGAAGGAATCGACTTCTTAATAATTGGCGCTGGTATTGTTGGGCTTAGTGCCGCACTGGAACTTAGAGGTAAATACCCAAAATCAAAAATTTTAATTATTGAAAGAGGATATTTACCTTCAGGTGCAAGTACAAAAAATGCCGGTTTTGCCTGTTTTGGAAGTCCTACTGAAATTTTAGAGGATTTATCTCGGCAATCTGGATCAGTCGTTTGGGATACCGTTGCGCAGCGATGGGAAGGATTACAACGCCTGATAAAAATGACAGGTGAAAAAGCAATCGATTTCGAAATGAACGGGTCATGGGACCTAATTTTGGAGAGTCAATCAGCGAATGTCAATGAAATTAGTGAAGCTCTACCGAATTTAAATCAAGAATTGAAGCATATTACTAAACAGGATCAGGTTTTTATCCAAGATGATAGTTCAATCCGAAAATTCGGTTTTACCGAGACAAAAACAAGCTTTTACAATAGATTAGAAGGTCAATTAAACACTGGTAAATTAATTCAGAAATTGTATCAGTTGGCCATAGACAAAGCTATTTTATGTCTTTTTGGAATTGAAATACAAGCCCTTCAAAGCAATTTATATAATGTAGGTATTCAATCGAATATTGGTTATTTCAAAGCTGCTAATGTTTTGGTTTGCACCAATGGTTTTGCAAAGCAATTTTTACCTTCAATGGACATTCAACCGGCACGAGCGCAAGTGATCGTTACAACACCAATCGAAAACCTAAAAATTAAAGGCACCTTTCACATAGACAGGGGATACTTTTACTTCAGAAACGTTGAAGATCGCCTATTAATAGGTGGTGGCAGAAATTTGGATTTTGATGGAGAAACAACTACTCAATTTGGAAATACCACCTTGATAGTGGGTAGCATTGAAGAACTACTGCACAGAGTGATTCTCCCGAACCAAGAATTCTCAATTGCTTATCAATGGTCTGGAATAATGGGTGTAGGAGATTCAAAAGCACCAATTGTAACTAAAATAGATGACAAAATTGGAGTTGGTGTTAGATTAGGAGGAATGGGAGTTGCAATTGGATCATTAGTTGGAAAAGATGTTGCTAATTTGTTTTAAGATGAGCAGTTTGCTCCAAAATGACTAAATTTGTCGAAATTTTTAAGATGAAAAATACAGCATTAACTGATGTGCACATAGCTTTAGGAGCTAAAATGGTACCTTTTGCAGGATACAATATGCCAGTACAATACGAAGGAGTAAATATTGAGCATGAAACCGTTCGAAATGCTGTAGGTGTATTCGACGTATCTCATATGGGGGAGTTTATTCTTAAAGGTCCAAATGCTCTTGATTTAATACAGAAGTTCTCATCCAATGATGCGAGCGTGTTATTTGATGGAAAAGCACAGTATGCCTGCATGCCCAATGGAAAAGGTGGAATTGTAGATGATTTAATTATATACAGAGTTAATGCCGAAGAGTATTTTATTGTCGTTAATGCATCGAATATTGAAAAAGATTGGAATTGGATAAGTTCTTTAAATGATATGGGCGTCGAAATGCATAATGTATCAGACCAGTATTCTTTATTGGCTATCCAAGGTCCAAAAGCAGCAGAAGCTATGCAATCACTAACAAATGTTGACCTAAAAAATATGGTTTATTACACCTTTACAAATGGTGAATTTGCTGGTGTTGAAAATGTAATGATTTCAGCTACAGGTTATACCGGAAGTGGAGGTTTCGAAATTTATGTTAAAAATGAAAGCATACATCAAGTTTGGAACAGGGTATTTGAAGCTGGAAAAGATTTTGGTATAAAACCAATTGGCCTTGCAGCAAGAGACACTTTGCGTTTGGAAATGGGCTTTTGCTTATATGGAAATGACATAGATGATACGACCTCTCCTATTGAGGCAGGACTCGGTTGGATAACCAAATTCAATAAAGATTTCATTGACTCCTCCTTTCTAAAAAGTCAAAAAGAAAATGGGGTAACCAAAAAATTGGTAGCTTTCGAAATGATAGACCGAGGGATTCCTCGTCATGATTACTCCATTTTAGATTCTAATGGAAGAACAATCGGCAAGGTTACTTCTGGTACTATGTCTCCTTCGATGAAAGTCGGAATTGGTTTGGGTTATGTCGAAACTTCATTTAGTGCATTAGATACAGAAATTAACATTGAAATTAGGGACAAAGGAATTAAGGCGAAAGTAGTTAAACTTCCGTTCTACAAGAAATAAATTTCAATTCAAGAAAGAGTTAAACAGATTTTTTAGCGAACGAGACCCTTTGTAACAATAACCATCCGAGAACGAAGAAAACTACTAAAGCAAGAACGGACGTTCTGATATCCGCAAATGACTCGATGATGCCAAAACTAAAGGTACCTATAGCTAAACCTATTTTTTCGCTAACATCAAAAAAGCTAAAATAAGAAGTATTGTCCTCAGTTTCAGGCAACATTCTTGAGTAGGTAGATCTTGCTAGGGACTGAATACCCCCCATTACCAAACCTACAACTGCCGCTGCGATATAAAATTGCCATGGTTTGTAAACAAAGAAATAAACAAATAAGCATAAACATATCCAAATGAAAATAGCTATGCTCAATCCCAATTTATTACCCCAATTATTGGAAAATTTGGAAAACAAGAATGACCCTAACATACCTAAAAACTGAATAATTAAAATGCTTACAATTAAATCGGTTGTTTGAATACCGATAATTTCTTTGTTAGCAAATGCTGTTGCCATTATCATTACCGTTTGAACTGCCATATTAAACATGAAATAACTGGCGAGATACCGCTTTAATTGAATCTGCGATTGAATATCTGTCCAAACCTTTTTTAACTCTTTAAAACCTTTGGAAAAGACATGACCAGTATTCTTTTTTATTTTAGGTTGAGGTAATCTTATAAATGTGTAAAATGCAAATCCTAGCCACCATATACCAACCAATGGAAAGGCATAATTAATGGGCATTACCTTGGTAAACTGAGTCAAAATTAAAATGATAATTAATAAAATTGAACTCCCTAAATATCCCATGATAAAACCTCTGGCACTAATCGCATTATGCTCATTTTCAGGAGCAATTTCCGGTAAATAGGAATTGTAATAGACCAAACTTCCCCAATAACCGATACTAGCAAAAAATAAAGGGAGAATAGTAAAACCTATTTGAACTGGAAATTCTCCAGTAGCTTTATGACTAAAGAAAAACAAAAGTGAGCTTGAAATTGCACCCAGAAAACAGAAGAATTGAAGAAATCGTTTCTTTTGACCTGAGAAATCAGCAATTCCGGACAATAATGGCGTAATAATAGTTACCACTAGATAAGATAACGATACCAAATAAGCGTAGAACGCCGTGTTTTTCAATTCAAGTCCAAAAAAAGATATAGTATCATAAATAGTTTTACCATCAGCATCTTTTACACTTGTCATTTTTTCAAACATAATTGGGAAAATTGCCGAGCTGATTATCAAAGGATAAACAGAATTAGCCCAATCGTAAAAAACCCAACCTTTTACTACTCTTTTATCCGTTTTTTCCATCCTTTATTCTTTTCCATCAACATAATTCTGAAGGTAAGCAAAATCAGGATTCAGCTCGCCTTTAGAGTTGGTTTCACTGGCTCTCAAGAGCATATTGTCAGCATCTTCTTTAAAAAGCGCTGGAAATACAAGTCTTATAAGTTCATTGCCAAAATCCTCAGATGCATCCTTAGGCAGTTCACAAGGCAAATTGTCTACTGCCATAACCGCAATTACGCCATCTTTTAAGAAATCATCCTCTGCCGCCGTTTGGGGATTGTAGCCATAAATTGGATCAGAAATTTTACTGGCGCGAATGGTACTGGCAATTGGGCCGTTAACATCGCATGATATATCTGCAATTACCTTAAGTCGTCCATTGGACTTAATCAAATCGTCATTGGTTATTATAAAAGGAGATTTATTGCTCCAGAAATGGCAAGGAATGTACATATCTGTGTGGTCAATAAATCTTGAAAAATTAGACTTATATTTCTCTGGATAAGTATAAAAATCTTTTTTATCGAATGGAGCACCATCAATTCTAGCATAATAATCTTCAGCCTCTAACTGAGTGAAAACTGGTTCATTAAAATTTTCATTCAAAAATTCTTCTGGAGTGACTTCTTTGATTGGTAACAGATCAATTATTTCTCGTGCACCATGACCTACTCTTCCATAACCAGTTATAAGCACCTTAAAATTAGATGGCAATACTATTTGCTTTAATTCTCCCTCCATCTCTTGCCGATTAACACAAGCATGAGCAGGCTTTAATTTAAACGCATTTCCTTTAAGACCGAAGGTGAGAAAAGCATTATAGGCACCAACAATTCCAGCATATCTACCAAACCCAATAATTCGATTATTTTGCTTATTTCGTAATAGTTCGTAATCAATTAATTGTATTTTTTTTCTCAATATTTCCTGCAGCAATTTCCTATTATGAGGTTGTTTTTTAATTGTATGCGAAAAGAAAATAAATGTCTTATTTGGAATTAAATCCTCAATATTAACTTCTTTAATACCGACTATTATATCGCATTCTTGTAGATTATCCTGAACTTTTATACCTTCTTGAATATATTCCTCATCTTTAAAAGCACGAATTTCACTTTTTTGAACTATTACTTCTACATTTGGATAAATAGCTTCAACTGATCTGCAGTGTTTTGGAGAAAGTGCTACTCTATGATCCGGCGGAACTTTACCTTCTTTTATAATTCCAAGTTTAATTTTTTCCATTTGGTAATTAAATTAAAGGTTTAGGTAACAAATAAGCGTCTATAAATTCCCTAACGCATCCTTCACCGCCTTTTTTATTTAAAATAATATCTACTTCACTTTTAACGCTATTTACAGCATCAGATGGACATGCTGAAAGACCTACATTACGAATCATCTCTAAATCATTAACATCATCTCCAACCAGAGCCACTTCTTCTAAATTTAATGACAATTGATCACAAATTTCTTTCAAAACTTCTAATTTCGGCTTACGCGTAACCACACAATTTTGAATACCAAGCATTTCAGCTCTCTTCCTGACAAGTTCTTCCTTGTATCCTGAAGAAATTACAGCCACTTGAAAATCATTTTTCACCAAATGCTGAATAGCCATTCCATCTTTAGTATTGTATTTCTTCATAAAATCTCCATTTTCTGTGAAATACATCCCTCCATCGGTTAAAACACCATCAATATCCAAAACAAGCAGCTTTATTTTTTCAATTTTTTTCTGGTGAAGGTCAGATTTAAAAATAGGTTTAAACAACAATGACATTAAATCGATTTCGTATTCCTCACAGACTGCCTCCAAATCATATATTGAAAGTTCATGAACATTATCTGCATCCATGTCATCCAAAAAATCGTTGAAATTAATTCCAAATTTGGAGCAGAGTCCTTTAATATTTTGTTCTAGGTACATCTTAAACAATTTTATAACCTATACTTGAAGCGACAGCATGCAATGAATTAAATAAAGATTGGAATTCTTCATGATCTAATTGTTGAGAGGCATCCGACTTTGCAATTTTGGGATTAGGATGTGTTTCTATTAATAATCCATCAATACCCATAGCTGTGCAGGCTCTTGCAAGATTTGGAACTCCGTATGCATAGCCCATGGCATGTGAAGGATCTAAAATAATTGGTAGATTGGAATACTCTTGCAACCAAGCGACACCACAAAGGTCCAAAGTAAATCGTGTTGCAGTCTCGAATGTTCTTAAACCTCTTTCACAAAGCACAACATTTTGATTTCCGCCGGATAATACAAATTCTGCTGCTTGAACAAATTCTTGAAGTGTGGTCCCAAATCCCCTTTTAATTAAAACAGGTTTATTAATTTTTGAACAAGCCCTCAAAATTCCTTGGTCATACATGGCTTTAGCACCGATTTGAATGACGTCGGTGTAATCGATTATTTCATCGATATGCGTTGCATCGCGCGCTTCTGTTATGACTGTCAATCCATACTCCTCACGCATTTTTGCTAAAAGCTTAAGGCCTTCTAATCCCATACCTTGGAAGGAATATGGGCTTGTTCTCGGTTTGTAGCATCCGCCGCGCAAAGTTGTTAATCCTAATTTCACCAAAAGCTGTGCTGATTGACGAATTTGCTCTTCTGATTCCACGGAACAAGGTCCACCTATAAGAATTGTATTTTTAGAATTCCCACCAATTGCTACTTTCCCAAAATTTACTGATCTGGTATCCTTTTTAAATTTTCTAGAGGAAAGTTGCATATCGTTATCAAAAACCCAGTACTGTTCCACCTCCTTCTCCATTTCAACAGGCAAAGATTTCGTGCCTGATCCTGTTATGAGTAACTGTTTGCCCTCATAAATAATGTGAAAAGCATTTAACTTTTTCGAAATTTCTTGAATCTCCTGATTTGAGACATTATTTTTTATTTGAATAACCATTTTTACAACTCTCCTTTTATCAAGTTCACAAAATTAACAATTCCTACCGCTTTATTTTCTTCACTCAAAACGGGCAGGTACATTAGGGGAAATTTACATTTTTCTATTTTCTCTAAAAGTTGTGCAACTGTATTGGTTTCATAAATAGTCATTGGAGTTCTATTTAAAAGATCCTCAACCCCTAATAATGATAGATTATCCAAATTTTTAATCATTGCCTTCCGAATATCTGCCGAGGAAACAATGCCTTTTAAGGTAAAATCATCATTCAAACAAAGACAAAAACCTAAATTTCCATTTTCAATGGTTCCCAAAACCGTTCTTAAACTGGCATTTTTCCAATGTACTGCAGGACATTCATCTAATGGGATCATAAAATCCTGAACACAAAAATGTGATTCGATGTTTCTTTTCGTAAGATTCATCAATGCATGTCCAATACTAGGAGCATTAAACAAATAAGATCCTGAAACTGAACAACTAACGCCCATATTTCTTAAAATAAAAGACACTTCGGCATTAACACCACCGTCCACATGAACCGATTTTAAAGGATATTTTTTTCGAAATTGTCGAATTTTTGAAAAATTATTTTTGTCAAACTCTCCCCCACTTTGTCCAGGAACAGTCGCCATAATTAGAATGAAATCAAAAGAACTGTACTCCTCAAAAACATCAATATTTGTTGGCGTTACAATAGCCAAACCCTTCTTTCCTTCAATGTCATCGGGTATCAATAAGGGTTTTTTAAGTGATTCAAATTGAAAAGTCACATAGTCAACTGGAGTTGCTCTTAACCTATCGAAATATTGCTCCGGGTTATCAGATATAATATGTAAATCAATTGGTACTGAACTTTGTTTTCGAATTAATGCAATATCATCAAAAACTGTAAGATCATCATTACAATCTACATGTAACATATCGACTTGATGAAGCATTAAGTCTTCTATTACCTCAGTAAGCTGTCTTTTTTTGTCACTGTAGATAGATGCTGATATTTTCATTTAGTTCAAAGCTAAAAAACATACCTTTATGAAAAGGGCAATTTAATGTTCAAATATAGCAAATAATAGCAGTTATAAATGTATAATTAACCTGTCGTTTATCTAAATAGATTGCTCTAATAATTCCTAATTTTAAACTATGGAAAGTATTAAAATAAATAATGCGATGTATATCGGTGCTAATGATAGAAAAGCGCTAGTTGATTTAGAAATCCCAAAGCATTTCAATGAAAAGATAATTTTGTTCGCTCATGGTTTTATGGGATTCAAAGATTGGGGATGCTGGAATTTAATGCAAGCATATTTTGTTAAACAGGGTTTTGGATTTTGTAAATATAATGTATCACACAATGGCACAACCATAGATAAACCAAAGGATTTTGTAGATCTTGAAGCTTTTTCAAAGAACAACTATTCCAATGAATTAAATGATTTGCACGCTGCAATAAAATTTATTGAAGAAAAAATTGAAGGAGAATACCAATTGATACTATTGGGTCATTCTCGTGGAGGCGGAATAGTAATTTTGGGTGCCAACCAACCGAAAGTTGTTAAAATAATAACATTGGCGGCTATTTCATCTATTGAAGAACGATTCCCTAATGAGGAAAAATTGTTGGAATGGAAGGAAAAAGGTTTTTACACAGTTCGGAACAATAGAACCCAACAAGATTTACCAATTTCTTTCCTTCAATATGAGGATTTTCAAATGAACAAGAAAAAATTGAACATTCAGTTAGCTTGTGAAAAGCTCGACAAACCTGTACTTATAATTCATGGTAATAAGGACGAATCCGTCTCAATTAATGAAGGATTAAAATTGTCTGATTGGTTATCTGTGCCTCTAACGATTATCGATGGTGCAAACCATACCTTCGGCGCCTCTCACCCTTGTACAGCCAACCAATTACCCAATCATTTGTTGATTTCACTCGAAAAAATTATTGATTTCATTCATGATTGAATGAATGTAAAAAACGTTTATTGTTTTCTGCCTCTGGAAAAACACAGGTTGAAATCGCCCACTTTCTTCTTCTTTTAGCTATCCAATTATAAATTCTGTCTCTTAAACAAATTGGAATAATCCGAAAAATTCGGAATGGTTGAATATACCATTTCAAATATGGAATTAATGCAATTGCGGCAATTGAACGATTTAATAGAATAGAGCCATTATAAAAGTAAAATGTATTGGGATTAATATCTCCTGCCAAATTCTCCTCAAAAAATTTTAACGCGAATTCAGAATTGAGGGGTGAAAAGTAAAGTTGTTGATTTTTTTCATGATTCAGAATAAACTGTACTATCCTATTGCATAATGCGCAGTCTCCGTCGAAAAAAATAATTGGAATTGTCACACTTTTCACGATACAAAATTAACATTTTCAAATTATAACATCTTTTTGAACGAGTTCTACATTTCCCTATTTATATTTGTTAAATAATTTGAAATCTATGAAAAATATTGCAGTAATTGGATCCGGTACTATGGGCAACGGTATAGCCCATGTTTTTGCTCAATTTGGATACAAAGTAGCGTTGATTGATATTGCTCAGGCTTCTCTTGATAAAGGGCTTGCTACAATTGGCAAAAATCTTGACCGCCAAGTTGCTAAAGGAGCGATTACTGAAGAAATCAAATCAAGCACCCTAGCTAACATTACTGCTTTCACTAACATGGAAGAAGGAGTTAAAAATGTCGATTTAGTGGTGGAAGCGGCAACAGAAAACGTAGCACTAAAATTAAAAATCTTTACCGATTTAGATAGATTAACAGCTCCTCATACCATATTAGCTTCCAACACTTCATCTATTTCTATTACACAAATTGCAGCAGCGACAAATCGTCCGGAAAAGGTAATCGGAATGCATTTTATGAATCCTGTTCCTGTAATGAAGTTAGTAGAAATCATAAGGGGTTACTCAACTTCTGATGAAGTAACAGAACAAATCATGGCTATGTCAAGAAATCTGGAAAAAGTTCCGGTTGAAGTAAATGATTACCCGGGATTCGTGGCCAATCGTATTTTGATGCCAATGATTAATGAAGCCATTTACACTTTATTTGAAGGTGTTGCCGGAGTGGAGGAAATCGATACCGTTATGAAACTGGGTATGGCACATCCAATGGGACCACTTCAATTGGCTGATTTCATTGGTCTAGATGTCTGCTTGGCCATCTTAAAAGTACTTCATGAAGGATTCGGTAATCCTAAATATGCACCTTGTCCACTACTTGTCAATATGGTAACAGCTGGGAAAAAAGGCGTAAAAAGTGGTGAAGGCTTTTATTCTTGGAATCATGGCACTAAAAATCTAGTCGTTGCTGATAATTTTAAGAAATAAACCTCTGTCTATTCAAGCTCATAATTGAGTTTTCGTTAAAATAGTTCTAGTTAGTATAACAGACATAATTAATTATTGCAGAAATAATTATTTAAACAAATCTGTCATAACCTTTCCGTCTGATATAGGAAACGAAAAACCTAAGATTTCTGCTATTGTTGCACTTATGTCTATTTGTTCGTAGTTATTATTTAAAACAGTATTTGACTTAAAATCCGGACCTAAAGCAATCAGGTAAATCCTGCGGCATCCTTCACAATTGCAGCCATGGTTAACAAAACCACTTCTTTTCCCATCCAAATGACGACCATGATCATTAGTAATGATTAGTGTCGTTTTATCTTTATAAACTTCATCGGATTGAATGAAATTCCAAAGTTCCAATGCTATCTGATCTGTATTTTTTAATCCTTGTAGGTAACCGTTCCAATCTGCTTGATGGCCTTTTGAATCCACTTCTAACAAGTTGATTAATGACAGATTAGGATGGTATTTTTTAAGTATTACTTGAGCATCTCTCCAAGTGTACTTATCAGCGGTGTAACCTAATCCTTTCCCATTCACTCCGCAGTAAGATGCAGGCGTAAATTGATTCTTCCATTCTTTATTTTTGGTGTTGGTAAGGATATCCAGTTTTCCTTTACTTGCAATAACCCAAGCGTGAGTAGAATCTAAATTCTTTTCTTTCAAAAAGTATTGAAACATGGAGGGATTTTTTGGTAATTCCAATCCACTATTGTTAATGCTTTGATAATTTCCTGTGGTAATAGCGGTATGCCCAGCATTGGTGTAGGTCGGGCCATTATTCCTGAAGGTTTTAACCAATACTCCTTGGGGAGCAAGTACTCTTGCCAAATTGGGAATATATTGATAAGAAGTATCATCAAATGTCTCGCTCATCCTCGGACCGTCAATTATAAGGACAATCACATATTCAGATTGGTACTTCTTCCCAGTTTGTTGAACACATTGTACATTATTTTCATCAAGCTGAAAAGAATAAATAATGCCTGTTGCAGGCAACGCAAGTGCTACAATAAGGTAGTAAAACCACTTTTTAACCAACCAATTTTTCATTAAGGGAATTTTGGATATTTTTGAAAGTCAGGGTCTCTTTTTTCCAGAAATGCATGTTTACCCTCTTGTGCTTCCTCAGTTAGGTAATACATGAGTGTTGCATCGCCGGCCAACTCCATGATTCCATGTTGCCCATCCAGCTCCGCATTCAAACCACGTTTAATCATCCTAACAGCTAAAGGACTTCTTTTCATAATCGTTTTACACCAAGCAACTGTAGTGTCTTCAAGCTCCGCTAATGGAACTACCTTATTCACCATACCCATTTTTTCAGCTTCTTGAGCCGTATACTGCTCACACAAAAACCAAATTTCTCTTGCTTTCTTCTGTCCAACACAACGAGCCAAATATGATGAACCAAATCCAGCATCAAAACTACCTACTTTGGGGCCGGTTTGACCGAATTTGGCATTCTCTGATGCGATAGTCAAATCACATACGACATGCAATACATGACCACCTCCTATAGCATAGCCATTCACCATAGCAATTACTGGTTTGGGCATAGAACGAATGGCCTTATGCAGATCTAAAACATTAAGTCTCGGAACACCATTTTCCGAAATGTATCCACCAACTCCTTTAACGTTTTGATCACCACCTGAACAAAAGGCCTTATCACCTTCACCCGTTAAAACAATTACTCCAATGTCATTTCTTTCTCTGCAAATAGCCATTGCTTCCAACATTTGCATATTCGTTTCAGGTCGAAAGGCATTATATACACGGGGTCTATTGATAGTAATTTTTGCTATTCCCTCAAAAAATTCAAATTTGATATCTGAGAAAGTCTTTATTGTAGTCCAATTTCGCATAATCTTTGATTTTGGTTTCCAAAAATAATCATTCAAAACCATTTCAGCATTAACTTCCGAAAGGCGTATACATGGTAACACCATTTTTTTCGTATTGTTCGAGCATACATTGGAACATTTTTTCTCCATCAACGATTAAAGCATCTGCTTGTCCAATTTTAACTTTTCTTAAAACCCCTTCCCTTTCAAAAAGTGGGATTAAATCATCACAACGTCTTTTTTTACTTTGTTCCGGATTGTGAACCTTAGTCTTCATTTTTCTTGAGGTACCATCAGCCATTATTACTTTTACTTCAAAAATTTCATTGTGATAAACCGGAAATTTAAATTTCTCCACAGCATCCTCCAAAGTGTGTAAATGAGTGCCAGCATTTTCCAAGGTCACACCCAAATACAGAATTTTTCCTTTTCTTTCAATTAGCTTAAAATATGGGCTATTTTTATCATATGGAGTTAAATTTCCAAAATGATCATCTACAAAAAAATCTTTATCAGGACCATAACAGGATACCGGTTCTGTAGGATGAGCACTTCTCTTGGTACCCGGAAAAACGCGAAAAAATTCAGATATAGCGCCTAATTTAGATGGGGATGAAAGAACATTAAATTCTTCCAACTGCTTAATGTAATCCAATTGAAAACTGGCATTTGGTGAATTAGGCATCAATAAATGTCCGGTCGGGCCTATAACTTCCAACAAAGCTTCGACGACTGTTTGTGGTCCATTTTCGACAAAACCAATTTTAGATAAACTGGAATGAACCATTAAATTATCTCCCAACAAAATTCCAGCCGCTTCTAAATCTGAAATCAATTGATTTCGGGTAATTACCTTTCCCTCCTTTTGCTGTTGAAATAATTGTTTGTTTTTAATAATCTTTTTTCTACTTCTGTATTTTTCTAGTATCCAATTAGGCAAAAAAGATCTTAGAATAGAACGGTAATAACTCATTGAGGATCAAAAGAATAAATAATCGTGCCTTCTTGTAATTTAGGCGCTGTTTTAGAGTAATTAAAACGAGATAATTTAGCATATTTTACAGCTTGTTCTAGCATACATGCAGTAGCATTAGAGCTACTTGAGACGGTAGCTGATGTGACAGTTCCACCCTGATCAACCATAATCTTAACAGCAACTTTTCCTCTTCCATTGCACATGTATGAAGGTTTTCTTATCCAATACCCGTCATTTTGAAAAGGTGATCTATTTTTCAAATCAAACGAGGCATTTGCTGCACCTGCATATGCAGTATTTGAACCAGATTGATTATTGGGATCCTTATTTCCTTGGGAAGTTGTTTGTTTTTTATTAGGAACTGTTTCCTGTTTAGTGGTCGGAGTAGTTTTATCTTTTTTACCTCCATATTCTTCAAAAAGTTTTCTCTCGTAATCCCTTATTGATTCTTCACTGCTTCCGGAAAACTTATTCTCGCTCCAATTTTTATCTGATTTAGTTCTTGTTTCATTTAAATCAGTTGTAATGTTTTTGACATTTTCATACCCTTCTTCCGGTATAATTAAATTTTCATTTTTAATTTCAATTTCTAAATTTTCTAAATCTTTTTCGGGCACTTCCATTTGTAAAACTACTTCGCCACTTTCGACGCTATAAGTAACAGGATAAGTTTCAATATTTAAGTAAATAAAAATTCCAAGATAAACAAGCAATGCAGCCAAAACCCCATATAAACTAAACAAAAATTTATCCGTGCTTGTCATAATTATTTTATTCTAATGGCTTTATTATTCTTTTTTCTGCAAGATACAAATAATGCACATCGACATTATTTGTCAGAATTAAAAAATCATCATTCACTTGAGTAATTTGTTCGTATTCTACCGGTGCAATTAATTCTCCATTTGAATTATACAATCCTTTCCATCCAGCTAGATTAACTACGAACATGTCTTTAAATTGTCTTTTAACCTCTTGAAAAGAAATAGGTACAATTTCTTTTCCGGAGGTATTTATTACACCCTGTATACCTTTTTTCTCTACAATAGCAAATCCTTCCTTAAACGATTCAGCAAAATCATATTGTGGTGGAAAGATTACTTTCGCAGCTAAATCCATATAGCCCCAAAGGTTTCCTTTTAAAAATGCTGTTAAGGAGGATATATCGCCTAAATCATTGTATTGAAAAGCAATAATTATTTTTGCATTTCTGTCAATTACCCCAAACTTTCCTTTAACCTTTGCAATGGCTAAATCACCAGAGAATTGAGCCCTTTTAAGAAAATTTGGGAACACGTCATATGCCATTGGTATGATTATTTTTCCAGAACCATCCAGATATCCAAATAAATTCGCTTTCATAACAATTGCTCTGTCTGATTCCAATTGACCAATGGCATCATAAATGGCTGGTAAAACTACTGAACAAGATTTATTCATTAATCCAAATCTTCCATTAAACTCAAAAATTAAGAGTGAATCATTAAAAAAACTAATGTTTTCATATCCGGGCGGAACAACGACAGTGCCGTATGCGTCAATAAATGCCTCATTGTTACCTAGCTTAACTTTTGCCAATCCATTTTCAAAGAGATAAACTTCATGAAATCGTTCGGGAATTCTAAGGTTATTATTTCTGTCGTAAAAACCGTATAAAGAATCTTTCCTTGCGGAAACAAAATCATCACCGCCAAAATCGAGCGAGGCAAACTCAGGAGGAAAGACGTATTTACCTGAACGATCTATCATACCGAAAAAGTTATCCTTTTGCACAATTGCCCTTCCTTTCTCAAAATCAGATGCATTCGTGAATTCGAATGGAATAATTACATTATTACTTTTATCAATAAATCCAAACAACCCATCTCTTGATGCATAAGCTAATTCTTCATTAAAAAAACCAAGTTGATCATATTGAGCGGGAATTACTATTTTTCCGGAAAAGTCCATAAAACCAAATAGATCCCCTTTTTTATAAGGCAATAATTTCAAGTTTAACAATTTCAAATCCGATTCCAATTGGTCTTTGTATGGGTAAGATGGAAACTCTTTGATGAATTGATCAAGTCTGTCCTCAGCATATTCAAACATGTACACTTGGTATAACCTTTTCCAAGCTTCACCAATATTTTTATTATTCGGATAAGCTTGAATAAACAAACTCAACCCCTTTAAAGAGTTATCCTCAGTACTTATTTCATAGATTCGATCTTCAGCTTCAGTAACGTATGGATTATTCGGACATGACTTTATAAAATTCAGATAAGCTCCAACGCTGTTACCTATAGTGAACTCTTTAAATTGACTAAAATAAAATAAACTTCTAGCTTCATCATAAAATTCACTATTTGGGTAATCATTCATGAAATTCCGAAATTCGATAGCTAGATTTATTTTTTTCTTCTGTTCTAAAACTATAGAATCGCGTCGATAAATTGCAGTATGTAAATCACTTGACCAGGGATGATCATTTATATACACATTATAAACCTCAACTGATCTTAATTTATCTATTTCAAGAAAAATTGCACTACTCACTTTGGCCCTCAATTCTATTATTGTGAGGTATTCGACACCAAGTTCCTTGTATTCTAATTTTTTTTTATCCTTTAAAGCCGAATATGATTGCTCCGACAATGTTATATACTTATAAGCTGAATCCAAGGAATAATAGGGTTGATTCGGTAATGAGTATAACTTTGACAAACCAAATGTAGCGACTGTAAAGTCCTTTTTTAGCGATTTATAAAAACATGTTTTAGCCTGATATAAATCATATTTACTCAAATACTCAAACCCCCTCTTGATTTTACTCGAGAACGAGACTATTGGAATAAAAATAAACCAAAAGAATACGACAATATTTAGAATTGATTTTTTCAAACAATGGCTTTTTATGCTTTAACGAGTTCCATTAATTTCCGTTTCATTTACAAAAAAAAAGCCTTCAGTCTCAAAGAAAGAAGGCTTCTAATTTATTTATATTAGTTTATTTCATGTGACGACCATAGCGGTTTTTGAACTTATCAATCCTACCTGCTGTATCAACAAACTGAACAATACCGGTAAAGAATGGATGAGATTTGTGAGAAATATCCAATTTAACAAGAGGGTATTCGTTACCATCTTCCCATTTAATCATTTCGTTTGAAGTTGCACAAGACGGGCAAAGAAATGAATAATCATTTGACATATCTTTAAAAACAACCATTCTGTAATCTTCTGGATGAATATCTTTTCTCATTTTATAGCATTTTTTGTAATTAAACCCTAAAACGGGGATGCAAATTTAAAAAAAAAATTGAAAATGTACATTACTTGCTAAAATAAAGTTAAAGTAGATTTCGTTACTTTTGTTTCTTAATAAATTATTTTGAAAATTCTTCACGTATATATTATTGTCCTTTTTTGTATCAGTCTGAATTTGATGACTAGTTGCAAAAAAACTGTTATTTTTTCGAAAGGCAACTTAGAATTTTCCAAGGACACCATTGTATTCGATACTGTTTTCACTACGATTGGTTCAACTACCAAACAATTAAAAATTTACAACAAAGAAAATAAAACGCTTCGCGTTGATGAAATTGAACTGATGGGTGGTACAGCTTCACCATTCAGAATAAATGTTGATGGAATTAGTAGCGAAATTCATAAAAATGTCGATATCGAAGGTAAAGACAGTCTTTTCATCTTTGTTGAGGTAACACTTCAAGCGAATGGTCAGAACTTGCCTTTGGTGGTTGAAGATTCTATTAGGTTTCGAACGAATGGAAAAGATCAATATGTTGTTTTAGCTGTTTGGGGACAAGATGCTTATTTTCATTATAAAGATTTAAACGAAGGAGTTTGGCCAAACGATAAACCTCACGTAATTTATGGATATGCCGCTGTTGATTCAGCAAAATCGTTAACGATTCAAGGAGGAACAAATATTTATATGCACAAAAATGCAATATTGTACGTTTATAAAGGAACTCTAAACATTAATGGTTCTCTAGGACAGGAAGTCACCTTCCAAGGAGATCGACTCGAAGCTGATTACGATGATGTTTCAGGGCAGTATTACGGGATTTATTTTCAAGAGGCTAGGCCATCGACTATTGATTATGCCATTATTAAAAATGCTACTTCAGGTGTTCATCTTTTTTCTAGAAATTCAACATTTAATGATTATACTTTAACAATGACAAATACAGTAATTACCAACTGTGCTCGTTATGGAACCTTTATTTATTCTGGCGCTAAAGTGAAAGCAGAAAATTGCATTATATCAAAAAATGGAAATCATGCACTTTTGGTACTGGAAGGTGGAGATTTCTTTTTCAATCACTGTAATTTATTAGGTTATGGCAATGGTGATGCAGCAACTCCAGCTGTTGGAATTAGTAATTACTACAATGACTACAGTACCAGTACGCAAAATATCGGATCTATAAATGAAGGCAAAATTTACAACAGTGTAATTTATGGTAACCAAACAAGTGAGATTGCTTTTGATACTATTTCTACTTCTGGTATAACTTTAAACTTTGATATTCAAAGCTGTTTAATTAAGCGAACACCTAGTTCTACAGAAAACTTTTACAACAATATATTCTGGAACATCGATCCTAATTTTACGGCGACCGTTGATGATGATTTTACTTTTACTACTATTTCACCATTGAACGACAATGCAGATCCGGCCCTTACAAATTTATTATCTCCACCACCTTCTGATATTTTTGGAAATAGCAGAAATGTCATTACGCCTGATATTGGAGCTATTGAGAATTAATATTTGTTATCGATTTAATCGATAAGTTTAGCTGATATTATTAATTCATTTATTTGTAAAATAAAAAAGGGCAGCTTTCAGCCACCCTCGTTTTAAAACAAAATTCAATTAAGCATTTGTCACGTTCATGGTATCTAATACATCCATTACGCTTTTCACAGCATCAGCTGAATCTTGAAGTAAAGCTTTTTCAGCTTCATTCAAATCCAACTCAATGATTTTCTCAATACCATTTTTACCTAGAACAACTGGTACACCCAAATAAATATCTTTCATTCCATACTCACCTTGAAGCCAGGCACAAACAGGGAAAATTCTTCGCTGATCTCTTACTACTGCCTCAACCATTTGCGCTGCAGCTGCTCCCGGAGCATACCACGCTGATGTACCTAGTAGTTTTACAATTTCACCTCCACCAAATTTAGTTCTTTCAATTATTTCATTTAATTTTTCTTCATCAATTAATTCAGTTACGGGAATACCAGATACAGTAGTATATCTCGGTAGTGGAACCATAGTATCTCCATGACCTCCCATGAGAACTGCCTGAATATCTTTGGGAGAGACGTTTAATTCCGTAGCTAAAAAAGCCCTGTACCTAGCAGTGTCTAATACGCCAGCCATTCCAAAAACTTTCTTCGAGTCAACTTTTGCGGTAAGATAAGCGCAGTAGGTCATTACATCTAACGGATTGGATACAATTATAATTACAGCATTCGGTGAATGTTTTACAACATTCTCAGTTACAGTTTTTACAATTCCTGCATTAGTAGCAATTAAATCGTCCCTTGACATTCCTGGTTTTCTTGGCAATCCCGAAGTAATTACGACAACATCAGAATTAGCCGTTTTCGAATAGTCATTTGTAGAACCAATAGTTCTACTATCGTAAAGATTTACTGGAGAAGTTTGCCAAATATCCAAAGCTTTACCCTCAGCAAATCCTTCTTTTATATCCAACAATACTATTTCATTTGCAATTTCTCTGTGTGCAAGAACATCTGCGCATGTTGCTCCAACATTCCCGGCACCAACTACGGTTACTTTCATTTTATTCTTTTTAATGTGTGAATTTCTTTTTAATAGGAGCGAATTTAGTATTATTTGATAAAATATTCAGTTAATTTGCCTTGAAATTGAATATTAAGATTGATAATTTACGAAAACAAGGCAACTGAAGTAAAATTGTTTCGTCATTGAACCGATTAATGTGGAGAACAAGAGCAATTTAGTAAAGATAATTGAAGGGTGCATCACAAAGGACAGACGTTCTCAAGAAGCACTATTTAAGCTCTTTTACGGTAAAATGTTGCCGGTTTGCCTTCGCTACATTCCCGATAGGGATTCAGCGCAAGAAGTTCTTCAAGAAGGATTTATTAAGGTCTTTGAAAAATTAGATGCTTTTGATCATAAAGGGTCATTTGAAGGTTGGATAAGGAGAATTATTGCAAATACTGCAATTGATTCGATAAGAAAATCAAAAAAAAACCCTTTTTTAACGGATAACGACAACGACTTTAAACTCGGTGCATCGGATCCAATTGTGGAGCAAGAAGAAATGGAACAGTTAGATATTAAAGCTGAGGTTGCAATGGAAGCTATCCAAGCATTGTCTCCCGCATATCGAACTGTATTCAGTATGTTCGTGCTAGAAGATTACTCTCATAAAGAAATAAGTGAGATTCTTGGAATAAGCGAAGGGACATCAAAATCTAATTTAGCAAAGGCCAAGATGAATTTGCAAAAAATAATAAATGAAAGATTTGTCAATGTGAAATGACATGAAAAATAATTTAGAAGAACAGTTTAAAAAGAGTTTAGAAAACTATGAAGTACCTTATGATGCTTCTGCATGGTCAGATTTGTCTGCTAAACTCGACAATCGATTTCCCAAAAAAGTTAAGCTTAATTCATGGAAATGGATTTCAGTAGGCTCTATTGTAGCATTAACAGGTGCTGCTTTAATATTTTTATTGCCAAAAAGTGTGTCCACTGATGATTCAAAAGTTTCTGAAATTGAAAAAGAAACAAATCCTGAAAAAAAGGTATCGAACGGAATTAACACAACAGAAGAAAATACAATCAATACTAATACCGAACAAAAAAATCAACAGAATGATGTAAACAAGAGCTTTGAAAATATTGCACTCGAAAATACTTCATTTGATAATGCACCTTCGATCGCAGAAGAGAAATCAACAATTGAAGAAAATGAAGTTGTTTCAAATAAAATAGTAAATAATGAGCTAAATATTTCTGATCAGAAAGAAAATAATATCAAATCAAGTCCTACTATTGGTCAACCGAAAAAATTACAAATTCAAGATCTACAAGACGTTTGTGTTGGAGATGCTATTGAGATAAATAACTCTAATGATGTTCAATTAATTCTGGAAGATGCATTAGGTCACCAAACGATTATTGCTAGTAACAGCAAAATAGAATTCACTGTTGCAAATGAAGGTAAACATATATTGTATGAACCAGAATCCAATAAAAGTCAAACTTTTACTGTAAAACATGTACCAAAAGCTGATATTGTTATTACTGATCAAAACTTGTTTGAAAATGGTTTGCCAACTGTAAAATTGAGTACAAATTCATCGAGCTCAAATTTAGAATGGCAATTTCAAAACTTGCCAAATCAAAGCGGTGTAAAAGAGCCAGTGATTCATTATTACAATAAAGGAACTTACACAATAACATTGACCGTTACGGGAGCTAATGGATGCAAAAGCAATGAAACAACTGCTGTACATGTTTCAGATGATTATAATTTATTAGCTGTGACGGCATTTGATCCATTATCCAACGATATAAGAAAAAACACCTTTTTACCATTCGCGCTGACCCAAAGACAAGTCGATTTCAGTATGATAGTAATAGACCCAAGTGACGGGGCTGTAATTTTCGAATCAGACGATGTTTCTAATCCATGGAAAGGTATTGACAAACGGAACGGGCAAATGGTAGAACCAAATAAAGCTTACATTTGGAGAGTCATCCTAAGAAATCCTGAACCGGGCGAAAAGTCTGAATACAAAGGGACAATAGTTAGAATGTAAATTGATTACCAAACAATTTGGGGGTAACTCATCGAGAGCTTTTCTTTAGTAAGTTTTGTATCTTGAATATGTCTCTCCCAAGATAAATAATCTCGATCGTTTATAAGCTGATGTGCTTCAGATTTCCTTATTGCCATAACTTTATCTGCAATTAATTTAGTTTCTGAATCTAATAAACTATCCTTTAACCATTGCCAAATTAGTTCAACCGCTTTATCCGAAGGATGAACAAGATCTGATTTGTAGAAGCGATAATCTCTTAGCACATCCATAAAGACTTCAAAAACAGGAATATATGTTAATTTATTCCTCATAATAATTTGGTGCACTGCTTCCAATAAAATAGCTTTACTTCGCATATTTTCAACCAGCCCGTCTCTTATGTGTCTAACAGGACTAACCGTAAAACAAATTTGAATGTTCGGATTTACTGCCCTAATTTTTCTTATCACATTATTCCACTCTTCGACAATTGAATCAGAACTAATAAGTCTTTTATCAAAAACTTTGGCTTCAAATTTTAGGCAATTAGCAACTAAAAGTTCTTTTTCTTTGTGATAATAACCCCAAGCTGAACCGAAAGTGAGAAACAAGAATTTGGCCTCTAATAAAGCTAAATTCCATTGGTTTCGTTGTTCACTTAATTCTATATTTAATTTTTCAAGACTTGAATTACCAAATGCCATTCCTGCGTCCCATGAAAAGTACCTATCATCCCTGAAAGAAACCCTTTCATTAGTTTCATTTTCTGATAATAAATCATTTAAAAATCGAGATAAAACAATTGGATGAAAAATTGTCCCCAAAGGATTTGTCAATACATTTAATCCTGAATACCTTGATTTCTTGGCAATTTCATCTGAAAAGCAGCTACCTAAAAATAGTAGCCGATCGCCGTGCTTGACTTTGTTATCAAAATTAATTTCGGGGAAACTCAGAAAAAGGTCATTAAAATTCAAAGCATCAATAATTTAGCATTTTCTAAAGCTGCATTCGTTATATTTTCTCCACTCATCAAACGGGCTATTTCCTCTGTACGTTGCTCGTAATCTAGAACTTCAACTGAAATTAACGTATTCATTTCGGTAGTGAATTTTTTTACTCTCCAATGGTGACTTGCTTTCGCAGCAACTTGAGGTAAATGAGATATTGCTATCAATTGAACATTTGCACTCATTTTCTTTAATAGTTCTCCCATTTTCTGCGCAACTTCACCAGAAACACCAGTATCAATCTCATCAAATAACATGGTAGGAAGTTGTTTTTTATGAGAAATCAAATGTTGCAAAGCTAACATTACTCTTGAGAGTTCTCCTCCACTAGCAGCTTTTTCAATGGGCACTGCTGCTACTCCTTTGTTGGCAGAAAATAACAATTCCACTTGGGTACTGCCGGTTTCTGTTAATTCGTCAGACTCCCACAAGTTAAAATTTAATTCAGTTTCAGGTAATTTTAACTCGCTTAAAACCTCCTTAACTTGAGACCTGATTAATTCAGCAGCATATATTCTTGACTGATGAAGGTGTGAAGAAATTTTCTGAAGTTTTAATTTTAAAACTTCTAGTTCTCCTAAGAGAACAACAATTTCATTTGTTACATTATCCAGATCAAACACTTGGTTGCTAAAATCATTCATCTTATCAATAAGCTGAGATTGATTCATTACATTGTGTTTCCATAAGCAACTTTGAAAAGTATCTAAAAGTAAAAGGTATTCTTGGATTTTTTTGGGATCAATTTCTATATTTTCAGCATAATTTTGAATATCAATCAGCATATCCTTTAACTCAATAATCACTACCTCTATTCTGTTTTCAAAGCCTGAAATTTCTACATCTGCTGACGTCCATTTAGACAAAGCGTTCTTGAGAAGACTTAATTGATGTAAAACTGCATTTTCTCCATCTAAAATTCCCTCAGCATTTTGTAATGCTTTTAATATTGATTCGCTGTTTTCGTGGCGATTTAATGTTATCAATAATTCTTCAAAATTGATTTTATCCAATTTTAAAGCATTTAATTCATCCAATTGATATTGGTTATAATCTTTTTTTTGGGTAAGTTCCTGATGTCGAAGGTTTTTAATTTCCAAATCTCTTTGCTTACCTGCGTATTCAAGATAGAGGCTCGAATAAATTTTCAATTCCTCGTTTAATCCAGCCAAATTGTCTAGAATTTCAAGTTGAAACCTCTTACTTTTGAGTTCCAAGGTGTTGTATTGGGAATGAATATTTACCAGATTAGCGGACAATTCTCGGAGAACATTTAAAGAAACCGGTGAATCATTAATAAAAGCTCTTGATTTACCATTTTTTGCAATTTCTCTTCTAATAATTGTTTCAGCGTCCTTATCTAATTCATGTTTTTCAAAAAAAGATTGAAAATCTATCATTTCGATTGAAAAAACGGCTTCAACAATAGCTTTATCTCCCAAAGAGCCTATGACTGAAGTATTTGATCTTTCTCCAAGCAAGAGTTCAATTGCATTGAGAAGAATGGACTTTCCTGAACCTGTTTCGCCTGTTAAGATGGTAAAACCATTATTAAAGGACAGCTCAACTTCGTCAATGAGAACAAAATTCTTTATTCGCAGGTATTGCAACATTAGTCAAGAATTTCCTGATATTTTGATGCATTTACAGGATCTAACCTTTTCAAAAGGTTTACGATATCATTTTTATCTTTAAGTTCAGCATCGCTATATAAATTCTTAAGTTCAACTTGTTTTGACTGAACGAAATTCACAAGATTAATGGAATTAGGTCTTGTAGCAACTACTTTATTTAATTTATTTAACGCTTCATATATAGCTTTTCTTCCCGCGGCATAATCATCATAGAGCAAATCCACTCCGTTTCTGTGGTAGTTAAAATTACATTCTCTCAATGGTTCGAACAATTGGTGAAGTACATTATCCACTAAATAAAATCTATTCCTTTTACCTGATTCACTAGATTTCCAACCAGCAGCACCAGATGCTTGAGCATTGGATACAATTTGCTGTGCTTCGTTAAAATAAGGTGTACCTCCTTTCAGAGAAAAGGAATCATAATCCATCCCGATAATAAAATAAGCGTAGAAAGCTAAAATTGAGGTTAAATTATCTCTGTACTGATTGGGCGCATAAACTAAAACAGCATTTCTTGAAAATGAAAAAGATATGTCGTCATCTTTAAAATTAAACACTGTTGTATTGTAAGAAGAATTAAAAGCAGGACGCGAACTTTGAATTTGCATAGACCCAGCATAAGTTCCTGGGGAAGGAATCGAATTTATTTGTAGTTGAATATTACAATTGATTCTTTCTTCCACTTGAAATTTATCTTTAGTCCATTGGGTAGTGTTCATCATATCGTAGATGGTCTGCTTGAGTTGATCAAAAATTTCCTCTTCAACTGAAGTTACCTCTAAACGAGCATCAGTAATAATACTAACTTGACAATTAAGTTCTTGCCCGAAAACAACTTTAGCACCTGCAATAAAAACTAGAAATACTATTAATCTTCTCATTTTAAGTACTTTTCAATATAGTTTACTATATCCTCTGCTACTTCGACTTTAGCCTTTAACTCAAAACTACTTAAATTATTGTTAGCATCCAAAATTGTAATTTTATTCGTGTCTGATTCAAATCCAGCTCCTTTATCCTGGAGTGAATTCAATACCATTATGTCTGCATTTTTTGAAATCAACTTTGCTTTGGAATTTTCAATTTCATTATTCGTCTCCAAAGCAAATCCAACGATAATTTGATCGAGTGATTTATTTTTTCCTGCATATGCCAATGAATCCGGATTTCTAACCAATTCTATTAGCAACGAATCATTTTGCTTTTTAATTTTTTCTGACGAGGTAATTTTAGGTTTATAATCAGCAACAGCAGCGGCAAACACACCAATTTGGGCAGATGGCCAAAGGCTTTTTACCTCTAGATACATTTCATCCGCCGATTGAATCCTGTAAATTTTCAAATTAGGATGAGTTAATTTAATGCTAGTCGGGCCTGATATTAGATTTACAAGCGCTCCTTTTTCTAACATTTTTTCTGCGATTGCAAAACCCATTTTCCCGGAAGATCTATTACCAATAAATCTTACAGGATCAATAGCTTCATAAGTTGGCCCTGCAGTTATCAATACCTGTTTATTGCAAAATATTGAAGTGTCATCTGCAATTTGAGAAATTATATATTTCTCGATATAAGCATAAATAGTTTCTGGTTCGGCCATCCTACCTTCTCCGAATAATCCACTGGCAAGCTCACCATTTTCAGCAGGAATAATTGAAACGTTGTTCGCCAGTAACTTTTCGAGGTTGGCTTTTGTTGTTGGATGAGCATACATATCTAAATCCATTGCCGGAGCAATAATGGTTTTACACTTTGAACTGAAATAAGAAGCCAACAACAGATTATCACATACACCAACAGCCATTTTAGCCAAAGTGTTAGCTGTTAATGGAGCAATTAAAAAAACATCTGCCCAAAGAGCGAGATCAACGTGATTAGTCCAAACGCCAGTTTCTTTGTTCCACATTTCAATGTTTACTGGATTTCCAGATAAAGTTGAAACAACCAACGGACTTATAAAATCGCAGGATGCAGGAGTCATGACTACTTTGACATCTGCCCCAGATTTTTTTAAAAGACGAATTAAGGAAGCTATTTTATAAGCTGCTATTCCTCCTGAAATTCCGAGAAGGATGCGTTTATTACGCATGACTTATTTTTCTTCTGGCGTTCTTGTGTAGATTTTATCTTCGACTAATTCCTGAATGGCTATAGAGACAGGTTTAGGAAGTTTTTCGTAGAACTTTGAGATTTCAATTTGTTCTCTGTTTTCAAATATTTCTTCCAAATTATCAGTTGAAGATGCAAATTCCTGAAGTTTTTGTGTTAATTCTTCTTTCATCTCAACACTAATTTGGTTAGAACGCTTCGAAAGAATTACAATTGATTCATAAATGTTACCTGTCTCTTTTTCCATTTTAATGGTATCTCTGGTAACAGTTGAGCGCTCTGCCGTACTATTTTTAAAACTCATTTTTCTTTATTTGTTCGAACATGAAACTTCGAATTCCTGGGTCATTTTTTTCAAAATGACATCAACAGATTTTATTAGTTCTGAATCAGGAAATTCATTTGCAAAGTTATAACATCTTTCTTTAGTTTCATCTATTCGTTCACATTTTTTATTTTCAATACTGTTAATTGTCAACAGATAAGAATTTTGAACCAAAATAAAAGCTATTTCTTCTCTGTGTGTTGACATAGGAAAATCTTGTAAAAAAGTATTCGCAGCCATTACGGCAGCTCGATAATTTTCTGTTTTATCGTACAATTTTACGCCATCATAATCCTTTAATTCCAGCTTATATCTTAACCTATCCATCGTTTGATTGCATGAGTCAACCAAGTTAGATTGAGGATAAGTGTCTATAAATTGTTGCAGATAACTTATAGCCAATTCCGTTTCACTTTGATCGAGGGTGTGATCAGGAGAACTATTAACAGCACACATAGCAGACAAAAACATTGCCTCTTGAGTTTTATTAGAGAAAGGGAATCTTTGGGTGAATGCGCCTAAATAATAACCTGCTAATGGAAAATCTTCGGCTTCATAATATGATTTACCTATTCGAAAATAAGCCAATTCTCCTTCTCCGGATTTAGGCATTCGTTGATAAATTTGTTCGTATAGGGTTACAGATCTTAAATAATCACCATTATCAAACAATTCATTAGCCAAATCAAATTTCCTTTGATAATCATCACCTTTAACCACATCATTGTATGAAGAGCACGAGACCAGTAGCAATACGAATCCGATAAAAAAGTATTTCGGCCATTCATTTAATTTCTTATTAATTGCAAATATCATTTCTACCTTGTTTATTTAATTCGCAAACTTCTGCCTATTTGCAATGTGGTCCTTGGACTTATTCCGTTCAACTGACACAATTTGGATACAGTTGTTTTATTTCTCGCTGCAATTTCCGACAAGGTATCACCTGACCTAACTTTGTAGTATTTGCGAGTTGCCGCTTGAACTGTTGGCGCTGGCGTTGGTTTGGGAGCAGGTTCAGGTTCATCATGATGAACCGCATCTGTAGGTTTGGCACCAGGAAGAAAAAGTTTACTATGCACAAATAAATTTTCGTCTTTGCATTGCTTTGCAGAAAAATCAATAACCTCTTCAGGATTCATTGCAGCATCATAAAAACGAACTTCAAAATGTAAATGTGGGCCAAATGATCTACCTGTATTTCCTCCTAATCCGAGTACGTCTCCAGCTTTTACCTCTTGATCAGGAACAACAAGAAATTTACTTAAATGCGCATAAAATGTTTCTAGTCCGTTGTGGTGCCTTACAATTACAAGATTTCCAAAGCCACCGTCATTGTATTTTGCATAGCGCACTTTTCCTGACCATGCCGCCCGAACTGTATCTCCTATATCTAAATCCAAATCTATTCCGCTATGATGCCTACCACTTCTATAGCCATACCTTGAAGTAACAATTCCATTCACGGGGCAAACAAAGTCTTTATGTTCGTCATCCAGAACACAAAGCCATAGCGTATCTTTAAGTTTTGATAAGTCATTTTTTCTTCCGGAGGTGTAGCACACTCCATTATCCCAAGATTGAAAAAAATTTAATTCAGGATTTTCGGACACCAATTGATGTATTCGATGATTCAGGATTCCATCAAAAGATTTGTCTTTTAAGTATTCCCATGTTCTGTTGGAATAAATGATCATTTTTCCTTTTTCAGTGTCAATGGTATCAAGAACTGTTTGACCGAAAGACTGGAAACCAGTAATTATTATGAGTAACGTTATAATTTTTTTTAGAATCATTAATTAGTTATTTATCAACCATTAAGCATTTCTAGGCTTCCAAAGATAACAAAATCGATTTAAGCTATTGAACATCCATTACAAAGATGTTGTAAAAAACGTCTTCATTTGGTTTAACAAAATCAAGGTAACCTTCAGATCCATAGGCTTCTTTCGAGGGAACCAAAATATACATTCTATCCGCTTTTTTAGAATTTATTAACGATTTTTTCAATCCAGGAACCACACCATTGTCACTAAACTGAAACGAAAATGGTTTATTTTGTCGATAGGTATTTACAAATAAAGGGGATGATGGCGTACTTACCATGGCATGCATTACAATGCGATTATTCCTATTAAATTTAATAGTATTACTTTTATTTTCTTCAAATAGCCAAACCTTACATCCGTCTATCGTTCTGATTGGATTGACTTTTTCTAATATTCTAATATACAAATAATTATCAGCATTTTTTGGAATTAACCCTTTAACACCTACCTCACCTCTAGCAAGCGGACTTGGAATAAGAATCCTTGCAAAATCACCTACCTTCAGTTCCTTTAAAGCTATATCCCAGCCTTTTGTTTGCATGCCATATCCTATTATAAAAGGAAGCGATTTTCTATTGAGCAGTTGATTCCCATCAACTATTTTACCATTGTTTAATTCAACTTTGTAATCGATTTGAACAACATCACCATTTTTCAATTCAGCACCATCACCTTTCTGGTACCATTCAATAATTAACCCATTGTCAAATTTCTTTTTTTCTATGGTATTAAATTTTTTATTGAGAATATTGATATCAGGATCAACAGATTTCTCAGAAGATGAATTATTTGGAGAAACTACCGTATCATTTTCTTTGCTTTTATTTTCGAAATCTTTTGTACTACAAGAAAAGATTAGGAAGAAGATTATATTATAAATCCAGACTTTTTTCATTTCAAACTAATTAATTCAATATCAACAACAAGTGTAGAAACGGGTGGTATAGACTTCAAATCGCCTGTTATTCCATGCGCTAAATGAGCGGGAACAATTAATTTAGCTTTATCACCGACAGACATCATTTTTACTGCCTCAAGAATACCACTTTCTATGTCCGATTTATCCACCACAATTTCGTCCACCATATCGTCTGGTGTTGCATAACACTTCGTTCCGTCTAGCAGTTCTATTTTCATGGCAAAACCAGCTTTCATTCCTAATTTAGGTAATGGTCCTTTAACATCTTGATAAATTTGATAACGCAAACCTGTTCCACTTGTTATCATTTTCCATTTACTATGATGGGTTAAGTATAAATCAATTTGAAGATTCTCTTCTTCTAATAATTGTTTATTTAAGTCTATAGAATCTTCATTATTAAATTCAATTTGTTTTTTTTCCTGTTTCTCTTCTTCAGAACAAGCGCAAATTAATCCTATTGAAATTAAAAAAATGTAGAATTTCATATTTAAAAATAATTAGGAATTAATTTTTTAAATGATTCAATTGCTTCATTAATACCTCCAAAAAAAACACCACCTGCTGCATATTTATGTCCGCCACCGGAAAAATTTTCCATTGCAATAAGATTTACGTAATAATCACCTTTGGATCTGAATGAAATTTTTACTTGTTCTTCTCTTTCGGTAAAAAATGCTGCGATATTTATTCCTTGAATGGATAGAGCCATGTTCACTAAACCATCTGTATCTCCATTTTGATAATTATATTCCTGGAGTTCATTTCTTGTTAATGAAATTATTGCGATTGGATATCCTGGAACAATTTCCATTTTTTGGGCTAAAGCAAATCCACGAAGTTTAATTTTATCCAAAGTGTTGGTATCAAAAATCTTCTCATGTATTTCATAGTGTTTAAGTCCATTTTTAATAAGAATAGCAATTATTTCATGTGTTTTAGCCTCAACCGAAGGAAAGCGAAAGGAACCAGTATCCGTAACGATTCCCATGTATATTGACTGGCACATTGGCTCGTTAAGTAACGTTAAATGATCAGAACCGTTAATGATTTCAAATATTAATTGAGCAGTCGAACAAGATCTGGTATCTGAAAAATTATAATCACAAAAATTTACAGGATTAATATGGTGATCAACCAATATTTTATAAGCTGATGAATTTTGTAATGAATCCATCATATCTTTACCAACTCTTTCAGGCGCATTATAATCAAGACAAAACAATAAGTCCGCTTTTACCAATAAATTGGCGGCCTTATCCCTTTCTTTATCAAAATAAATAATTTCATTAGATCCTTCAATCCAAGTTAAATAATGTGGTGCTTCGTCAGGAATACAGATTACGGCATTTTTACCTAAACTTTTGATAAAATGAAAAAGCGCTAAGGAACTACCAATAGCATCACCATCAGGACCTTTATGAGAGGTAATGACTATATTATTTGAAAATTTTATTTTTTCTACAATATATTGATAATCAATCATTAAAGATTTTTTAAGTATATCATTAATTTAAGTTAAGTAAGCGTTTAGTCTCTTGAATTATACGATCTTGCAATCCACTTGATACTGGACAAAGTGGCAACCTTAAATTTGCTTCCATAATACCTCTTACTTGAAGTGCTACTTTAACACCTCCAGGATTTCCTTCTTCAAAAAACATTTTAGTTATTGGAAGCAATTCATAATGATATTTTCTAGCTAGCATTAAATCACCTTCCAAAGATGCCTTTACCATTTTAGAAAAAAGTTCTGGAAAAGCATTCGCAACAACAGAAATCACACCGTCAGCACCTGCTGAAATAAGAGGCATTGTAATAGCATCATCTCCTGAAAGCACACCAAAATCATCCCCTCTTTGCCTTATTATCTCCATAATTTGCTCCATATTACCTGATGCTTCCTTTACTGCAACCACATTTTCCAATTTTGACAATTCCAAGGATGTTTCAGCCAAAACATTGGATCCGGTTCTCCCAGGAACATTATACAAAATAATAGGAAGAGAGGTACATGAAGTGAGATATTTATAGTGCTCAATTATGCCTTTTTGATTGGGTTTATTGTAATAGGGAGAAACTGACAAAACACCATCAACTCCACTAGGTATATTTTTCAATAATTCGCCAACAGCAATTGTATTGTTACCACCAACACCATATACAACTGGAAGAAAGCCTTGATTTTCATCTAATACAGTTGTTAATACTTGAAGTTTTTCTTCAACACTTAGGGTTGGGGATTCTCCTGTTGTTCCTTGAACGACCAAAAAATCAGTTCCTCCATCTATTTGCATTCTCACTAATTTTCTAAGTGCAGAATAATCAACTTCGTTCTCTTTGTTAAATGGAGTTACCAAAGCAACACCACTACCTTGAAATGTATTTTTCATCTATCTTATAACTATATTTAAAATTGACTAATCAGTCAATAACGATTTACTCTATCATCTGAATAAAATCTTGCTCACCTATAATCCTAATTCCTAATTCATTAGCTTTCTTAAGCTTTGAAGGGCCCATGTTTTCTCCTGCCAATACAAAATCTGTTTTTGAAGAAATGGATGATGAATTTTTACCACCATTATCCTCAATTAATTGTTTAATTTCATCTCTTGATAAAGAGAGAAAAACACCTGAAACCACAAAGTTTTTCCCTTCCAATTTATTGCTCGCCAACGAACTTTCGGGCATTTCTAATTGCAGACCTATGCTTTTCATCTGATGCAATAATTCTAGATTTTGCGGATTGTTGAAGAAACCAATGAGCGATTCTGCAATTTTATCTCCAATTTCATCAACAGCTAACAAGTCTTCCTTTGAAGCTTTTATCAATGAGTCTATATTTCTGAAATGATTAGCTAATTTCTTTGCTACCGTTTCCCCTACATGTCTAATTCCAATAGCGAACAGTAATCGATCAAATGGAACATTTTTAGAATTTTGTATACCTATTAACAAATTATTCGCAGACTTTTCTGCCATTCCCTCCAAATTGACTATTTGGTCAAAATTTAAATTATATAGATCAACAAAAGAACTTGCTAGATTCTTTTCAAACAACAAATCGATGGTTTCAGGTCCAATACCTTCAATATTCATTGCCCTTCGACTAATAAAATGCTCGAGTTTTCCTTTTATCTGAGGAGGGCAACCACTTTCATTTATGCAGTAGTGTTGAGCTTCTCCCTCTTTTCGAACTAGCATTGAATTACAAATTGGACAATTTGTTACAAATTTAACTTGAGCTGAATTCAGAGGTCTCTTATCAAGATTCACACCGACAATTTTGGGAATTATTTCCCCCCCTTTTTCTAAATAAACAGTATCATTGTTGTGCAAATTTAACTTTTGAATCTGATCTTCATTATGTAAAGTAGCTCTTTTCACAGTTGTACCACCTAAAGAAACGGGTTCAAGATTTGCCACAGGTGTTATTGCTCCAGTTCTGCCTACCTGATAGCTCACACTCTTTAAAACTGTCTGAACCATCTCTGCTTTGAACTTAAAGGCAATTGCCCATCGGGGGGATTTAGCAGTATAACCAAGTTGTTCTTGAAGGTCATAATTATCAACTTTGATTACAACACCATCAATTTCAAAAGGAAGTTCATACCTTTTTTTGTCCCAATAATGTATGAAACTCATTATTCCTTCAATAGAGCTTGTTCGTTCAATAAAACGAAATTTTTCTTTTGGCACTTTAAATCCCCATTTTGCAGCAGTGCATACTGCTTCAAAATGACTGTTGAATGGATTATTTAAACCGTAAATACCGTATAAGAATGAATCCAAATTCCTACTAGCCACAACGCTAGAATCCTGTAACTTTAGGGTTCCAGATGCCGTATTTCTGGGATTTGCAAATAGAGCGTCACCTATTTCTTCTCTCTCCTGATTTAATTTTCTAAAAGCAGCTAAGGGCATAAAAATTTCACCTCTAATTTCAAAATCAGATGGATAATCGCCATGAAGTTGTAAGGGAATTGTTTTAATTGTTTTGACATTAGTAGTGATGTCCTCTCCTTGTGTACCATCCCCTCTCGTAATAGCTTTTATCATCAACCCATTTTGATATCGTATGCCTATAGCAACACCATCATATTTTAATTCACATACGAATTCAACAGGAGAATCAATTAGTTTCTTTAACCTTTGTTCCCAATCTATAATTTCCTCTTCTGAATAGGTATTTGTAAGAGATAACATGGGGAACTGGTGCTTGACTGTTTCAAATTTCTTTGTAATATCCCCTCCTACTCGTTTAGTTGGACTCTGTTCAGAAACAAATTCAGGAAATTTGTCTTCAAGTTCCTGAAGGCGTCTTAGCAATTCATCAAATTCAAAATCAGAAATCTTAGGATTACTTTCCACGTAGTACAAATAATTGTGGAATTCAACCTCTTTGGATAAACGCTCAATTTCTAATTTAGCCTCAGCTTGATTCATTTTGTGAAGTTAAGCTTTTTGACACTTAATCATTCTGTTTTTACCTTGTAAATCTTTCCTCAATTCAATGTTAACAAAACCAAAATAATCTAATAAATTAACCATCTCATGACCTTTTGACTCGTGGATTTCAAAAAATAAATTTCCATTCTTAGATAAGTAATTTGTTGCTTGATGGGCGATTATTCTGTAAAATATTAATGGGTCATCATCATTCACGAATAGCGCTAAATCAGGCTCATACAACAAAACATTTGGTTCCATGTCCGCCTTTTCACTTGTTAAAACATATGGGGGATTTGCCACCCAGCAATTGAATCCTGCGCAACTTAAAAAACTATTTTTCAAAACATTAAACTCTTCAAATTCTACTTTTAAATTTAATTGAGATGCATTCTCTTTTGCTAAGGCAAGCGCATCAGAACTTATATCAATTCCTAAAATGTCTGACTCTTGAAATGCTGATTTAAGAGCTAAAGCAATACAGCCACTCCCTGTACAAATGTCCAATATTCTTAAACCATTGGTATCAAGATGAGATTCTCGAATCCAATTTACTAACTCTTCAGTTTCCGGTCTTGGAATTAATGCCCGACTGTCGCATTTAATATTTAATCCATAAAAATTTGTATTACCGAAAATGTATTGAGGAGGTTCATTATTCAAAAGTCTTTGAACAATTTCTCTGAAAAAAAGCAAGTCTGATTCAGACAATCTTACATCATTCAACAGCAAATAATCTGAAGGATTTACATCTAATCTACTCAGAATTGTTCGTCTCACAAGTTCCTTAATAGCTTGAGGTGAAAAGTTTGTGCTTAATTTTTCACGCATGTAAAATTTTATGGATCTTACGGAATTATCCTGTACAAACACGATTTCGTTTACCTCTTTTTACTTTCAAAATAATAACTAAAACCAAAGCCAATAAGCAAATAACTGGTTCTTTTCTCAATTTTGTCACCTACATATCCACCATTGGTTTGTAAACCAAGCATGGATGGTGTAAATAAGAAATCTTGAATTCCATACCCTAAATATAAACGGTAAGATGTTTTTTCATCAGCAGCTAAAACAAGACCAATAGATGGCTCGAGATAGATGGCGTTAATTTGTTTAGGGTTTATTCCTAAAGAATCATTTAAATCTGTTAAGAAATAATTTAAGTTATATCCTGCTTTAATACTGATATCAGTTGCAAAAATATCATTATGAAATTTTTTCCAACCGAACTTCAGAAAACCAGCAGCAGAATGCATACCTCCATATACAGGATCAGGAACTCTGAATTCATTAATTGTGAAATAAGCATATCGCATTCCCGTACCAAAACTCAACCCATTTTTCATCGTGTATTGGTAGTAAGGAGAAGCGTGGACCAAACCTTGCATAATATCTTCAAACGCATTATTGCTGAGGCCATTAGGCAAGGCTAATTCAATATTAAAGGTATGTTGCCGTAATCTTTGTTGGGCATTTGAAACAAAAACCGTAAGCAGAAAACAAAAGATCAAAAAAGCCTTATGCATATACTTCGTAAAAATACAAAAGTGTTTCATTCTTTGCAATTAATACCACAAAAAAGAGGCTGATTATTCAGCCCCTTTTTTTCAGTTGTAGAGTGGTAGGATGCGGTTGTTTGATTTAATTTAACTGAAATTACGTTCTGCCAAATTAATTCAACAGTTGTTATTTTTAAAAATTAGTCAATGAATACCGGCAAATGTTCAATAAAATGTTAATCTATTAAATTCATTGATTTTAAAAGAAATGTGGCGTTCATATTTTGACAAACACCATTATAAATTTTATAGTCAAAAGAAAGTTTTTGGTCAATAATTTTAGAATCAAAATATCTGTTAATGAATGAACCCGAGTCATTGGCAAGCTCACATAATGACAAATCATGGGTAGCAATTAATCCTTTACCTCCGAGCGTATTTAACTTTTGTAAAAATTTTGCAGAACCCATTTCTTTATCCCTAGAATTCGTTCCTTTTAAAATTTCATCGAGAATAACAAACAAACGGTTCCCATTCTCCATTTCGTTTACAATTAATTTTAACCTTGATAATTCTGCAAAAAAATAGGAATTACCCTCATTTAAATCATCTGCTGTCCTCATACTTGTAAAAAGTTTACAACGTGGAATGGAACATGATTTGGCAGCAATTGGGAAGCCTGCATTTGCAAGAAAAAATGCGGTTCCTACTGACCTCAGATAGGTACTTTTTCCTGCCATATTCGGTCCTGTGATAATTATAAAATGTTGATTTTCGCTAATCGAACAATTATTGAATTGTGCATTCATTTTGAATTGAAGAAATGGATGTACTAAACCATCAATTTCAACAATGTTAGATTCATTGTATTGCGCAAAACAACTCTTAGGGAAATTATAATAATAAATTGCCCCGGAAATCCACACCTCAAACTGGCTTAATTTATTTTGCCATTCTCCTAAATGATTTCCATATTTTATTTTCCAAAATTTAACCTGTCTAACGAGATGCTGATCCCATCCTAAAGTTAAATTTAAAAGTATGTTAACCAAATAATTATTTCGGTACTCTATTCTTTTAAGGAGTACAAAATAATCATTAAGTGCTGCTAAAAATCCATGTTCATTATTAACCAAATCACTATTAAAAGAATGAAAGTCTTTAACATCAAGATTTAACTTTTTTAAAAGCAAGATTTGATTTTTAAAAGCTTTCATTTGATCGTCGTGAGCTGAAACCAAATTAGTCACCTTACCAATTCTGCGATATTTATATCCAATCAATGCTAAATGCAAAACCAGAACTATTGAAAAAACCTGAAAGTTAATTAAGCCAAAAAAATAAAGAGCTCCGAAAGAAATCGTAAGAATAGGCATTATAAACCTTCCAAAATGATTATATAAATCGGGTGGGATTTCAATTTTATTAAGATTATTAAGGTCCTTATTATAACTGTTATTATCAAAAATCCTTCCTTCTGCAATAAACTCTTGCATCCAATTGATTTCAACGTGTAAAGCTTTTATCATTTCATTAGTAAACTTTACATTTTCGATTCCCGATTTGAAATTATTAGCCAATTGTTCAGCGCCCCTTTTACTGACTGTTCTATTTACTAATTGAAATAAACCTTTAGGCCCAAAAACATCCAAATCACGCGTATAAGCGTGGTTTTTTTCTTCATATTCGACGCCATTATTGAAATGGGACCAATTTCCACTCAACACGCTTAACTCTTGTTCGTTTATTCTAATTAATTCTTCGAGTTTTTTCTTTTGATAATCCAATGATACAGCAATTGAAACCAATATCAAAAACAACCCTAATCCAAAGATCATTAATAAACTTACAATTATTCCATTACCCCAAAAGTAAAGGGCACCACCTCCAAAAAAAAGAAAAGTAAACAATCTTAATAATACAATTCGTCTAATGTTTCCCGACAATTTGTCTTTTTGATTTTTGTAGTTAATCTTGTTTGTAATGTAAAGCTTTGAATTTTCCATATTTTAGCCAAAAGTAAGCAATTCAAAAAAAAAGTACTTCGTGAAAAATAAAAAACAGTGTTCGCTTTATTATCCTTTCTATCGAATTAGATCGAATTAAAAATCTTAATTTTAGAAAATGAACAAAAAGATAAATCGACTTGATCTAGCGAAATTTGGTAACCTTGAAATCTTGGCCAAACAAGTTGTTGAAGGATTTATTACTGGCTTACACAAAAGTCCTTTCCATGGGTTTTCAGTCGAATTCGCCGAGCATCGCTTATACAATAAAGGTGAATCAACAAGGCATATCGATTGGAAATTATTTGCAAGAACGGAAAGAATCTTTACCAAAAAATATGAGGAGGAAACCAATTTAAGATGTCAAATTGTAATTGATTGTTCGAGTTCCATGTACTATCCCAAGGACAAAGAATTGTCAAAATTCGATTTTTCTGTTTATGCTGGTGCTTCATTAATTGAATTATTAAAAAGACAACGCGATGCCGTTGGTTTATCGCTTTTTTCGGATAAATTAGAAATCCAGACCTCAGCAAAATCATCCATTGCACACCACAAATACCTTTACGCAGAATTAGAAAAAAAACTAGTAAACTACAATGAATCTTCTCGGACGCACACGGATACCATTAAAAATTTACATGACATAGCAGAATTGTGTCATAACCGCAGTTTAATTATCATTTTTTCTGATTTGTTAGACGACCCGTCAAAACTTGATGAATTATTTGGTGCTTTACAACACATGAAGCACAATAAACATGAAGTCATTTTATTTCATGTTGTACAAAATAAAACAGAAGTCGATTTTGAATTAGACAACCGACCCTATACATTAATTGATATGGAGTCTGGGGATTCTTTAAAACTTCAACCTTCACAAATAAAAGAAGCTTATAGTAATGCCGTGAAAAATTATTTCAATGAAATAAAATTAAGATGTACCAATTATCAAATTGATTTCATGAAAGCAGATATTGATCAAGGCGTACAACCTGTTTTGTTAAGCTACTTACTTAAAAGACAAAAACTTTATTAAAATTATTCTTGATGCGATTCATTGAGTAAATCTAAAACCGACTTTACAGGTGTAAAAACTTTGTTAGAAATTTGAACAAAAGTTGAATTCCACTTTGCCATAGCCCCATTCCAAAGTCCAGGTAATTCTGCGAAAACAATTTTTTTACCCGCGTCAGACTTATTTACAATAATATAACTACTATCATCGCTATATTTTGATAAATCAAATTTCTTACCGGTAAAATCATACATGGATATAACCATCATTACGGGATTGAAATGCGTACTTTTGTTAAACAACTCAATTTGATTAACCGAATTATTGATTTGTGATCTTTCAACAATTTGCTTTGAATAACCAAATTGATTTCGAGTCCAAAATGGTCCACCACCCGGCTGACCTTCATTTTTCACCATGCCACAAACACGAAATGGACGATTCAACAATGATCTGACCCCATCGTTGTTTTTTATGCTATTTATCTCTTCATCATGATAAATTTGATAAGCGTCATTAAAATGCTTCAAATCTTGAAGGCTTGGTGAATTAAAAATTGCTTTTGCTTTGGTTTTGATCTCCATTAACAATCCGCAAAGAAATTTCCAATACAGAATTGTATCTTGAGCTTTCGTTTGGTGCTGAACGTTATCAATGTTTTTAATTAGAATAAAATCATCGTCTAGTCTAGATAAATTACTTAGCAAGGCTCCATGGCCTGAAGGTCTTCTTAAAATGTGACCATAATTATTGGTTGCAACTTGACCATCAGACAAAAAAACAACAGCATCAGTATTCGAATTTTGTTCGGAAAATTCTATCGGAAATGATTTATCCAGATTTAAGACATTATTTATGGATGAATTAATTATAGCTTGAAAATTAGATTGAATGGTAAAATGAATTCCTTTTAAATTCACACCCAATTGAAGTCCTTGAATAACATGTTCCTGAAAAGGATTCAAAACAAGATCTTTGTATTTATGAAAAGGGAAAAGTCCTTTGGGCAGGAGGCGGTAATTCAACTCAGATTCACTAATTAAATAATTAAGTAAAGTTTGAAATTTTCCATTTTCTCGGAATGACAATTTAATTTTTTCTGGAATTACATGCCAAATTGCCATTGACTCAATGGAAGAAAAAAAGCTGCTTACCAACGTATCATTTTCTTTGCAATTGCCGTATTCATCATACAAAAATTCAAACATTCGAGATCCTGAACCCGATGCAGGAATAAACAATTTGACTTTCGTTCTTGTATCATCAAATATTTTGGCATAGTTAATCCTGTCCTTCTCGTTAATTTCAATGATACCATTTTGAATTTCACAAGGTTTGGTTATCTCAATATCTATCGAAGAAGCAAAGACTCTATTGTAATTTTCAGCCACTAAAGAATCTATATTGACTTTAGACATAAATATTTTGAGATTTCGTTTATTTGTATTGTGATTTCAGTATTCGAATATATAAAATATCTATGGAATGCCAAGGGTCGACATGGGACTCACTCACCTTTTATCTATTCAATGGTAGATAATTGTTTAAAAATAAAACTTCATCAAGAATTTCTTACAAAAAGAAAAGCATGGAGAAAAATTCTAAATAACGATCAAACTGAAATTAAAATTCTAGATGCTGGAGCTGGATCAAAAAAACTAGGTTCAGCAAGAAAAATTTCTAAAATATTCAGAACAAGTTCAACACAGGGAAAATACAGTGATTTATTGTACAAAATATCCCAATTTTACCAGCCAAATAATGTTTTAGAATTAGGAACCTCTTTAGGTTATGGAACTTTTCATTTAGTTTCAGGTAATATAGAATCTAAGGTGATTTCAGTTGAAGCTTGCCCAAACACAGCCAGTTATGCTCGAAAATTACTTACACTGAATAACCTAAATAATGTTTCGATTGTGAATTCAACATTCATTGACTTTTTGAATGATTATGAGGGTCCAGCCTTTGATCTAGTTTTTGTAGATGGGCACCATGATGGAGAAGCTTTATTGAATTACATGCATCTTCTCAACAAATTTACCCATGACGAAACTATTTTTCTTCTTGATGATATTCGGTGGAGCTCATCGATGCTTAACGCTTGGGAAAAATTAATAAACCAAACTGAGTATCATGTAAGCGTTGATCTCTTTAGAATTGGAATTCTTGTCAAGCGCAAACACCAAAACAAAGAACATTTTATAATTTCCTATTAATACACAGCATAAATAAAATCTAAAATCTCGGGATTTTCTGCAATCGTAATAGGTTTGAACTGTTGATCTTTCAATTGCTCTGACGATACAATTGAGATATTGTCAAAATCTACATTTCGAGCAACAGTTAAAGGAACTTCTTCCGATACTGGAGCTATATTTAGTGGATAATCATCAGCATAAGAATCCAATAAATTATCCTCTGATACTTCCTCAACTTTTGTAACTATATTTTTGTTCGGAAGAATTCTTTCAGTCCTTTCAACAATTTTGCTATTAACTTTTTGTGCTGTTTTTTTCGGTGCATCAATCGATTCAAGTTTATTTTTTATTGGTTTTGATTGTACTTTAATTTCTTTTACCGACGGAATATTAGCAGCAAATTTCGGCGGATTACTGCGGTCAAACTCAAATAATGATTTAGTTCCAAATAAAATGGCAATAATAGCGACGACGTAGATTGCAGGCTGTTGGTAAAAGGACTTGTTTTTCGGAAAAAGCAAAGCGAATAAATTAAAATTCCAAAAGATCCTGTTTTTATTCTGCCGCTCTTCTTTGAAAATAGCTATCAATAGGTGCTTTATTTTGGAGTCAGGTTGTTTAGTTGACCACATTTTATAAGAATCGACCTGTATAAATAAACTTTTGAGTTTAACAAATTCTTCCTTATTCTTGCACCACTCATCCATCAAGTTTCTTTCCGAATCATTGAGTTCATCAAACTCTTTACTGATCAATATTTCAACTAAATTTTTCTCCATTTTTTATTTATTTACAACTGGATTGAAATCATGTAATCCCTCTGCCAAATATTTTGTTGCATAAAACAATCTTGACTTTACCGTTCCTTCACTTGTGTTTAATATTTCTGCAATCTCTTTAATTGCTAGGCCTTCCATGTGTCTTAGCGTAAAAACAGTCCTATGTTTTTCATCCAAATCATTCAATCCTATTTCGAAGGCATCCTTGAAAAAGCTATGCTGTACCTCATCTAATACATTAGTTGATGCATCAAAAAGTGAATAATGTTTATCTAATCCAGATGATACATTTCTTCGAACCTCCTTTTTCCTGTATTCATTTTTACACATGTTTGTTGCCACAACATATATCCATGTTTTAAAAGATCTTGATGAATCGAAAAGTTCTGGTTTCTTAATAATTTTCACGAATAAATCCTGCACTAAATCTTCTGCCAATTCATCATTTCTCCATAGCAGACGCAAAAAATAATGATAAAGTGGTTTGGAATATCGATCATATAACTCACCAAAGGCACGATCATCACCTTTGGTAATACTGATCATTAATTCTTCATCAGTTAATTTGCCATATGTTGGTTTAAACAACCGCATTTTTATTTCTGTGTTTTAAGCAGTTGTTCGTATTTATCAGCCTGAATAGCTATTTGGATTATCATTTTATCAATGGCTTCCAACTCAACATTTGCATTGTCAGCCATATATTCTCTTTTCAATTCCAACAGCATGGGCAGATAATTGGCAGATAATTGCTTAGCCTTTTCATCAACACTATTAAAAATTAATTTCTTATTCATTTGAATAAATAACGCTTCATTGGAATCAGTTGATAAATTTCCATCCTTCGAATAACCAAAAGTTAAACCTTCTGTATACAAGTTGGATTTTATCTGTAAAAAATAATCTTTAGGGATGGTTAATGATAAATAAATATTTTTCGATGCATTCAAAGCGCAAAATTCATTCAGGTAATTGCAGTCAATTTCATTGTTATCCGGTAAAATAAATCCATTTTTTTTCAATCCGTTTCTAAAAAATTCACTCTGTAAAAAGTCTAATGGGATGAGTAATATGTCTCTTCTTTCAAACAGATAATGTTGTAAATATGCAATTGCATAGGTATCATCTACGCCATGCGTTACTAGCACGCCTTTCTGAGGAACAGAAACTAACAAATCTTCTGCGTAGCAAATTGCTACCGAATCAATCCTTGAACTCTCAACCAAATGATTCAGATAAATTGATGCAGAATCATGATTCTTTTTAATCAAATGGTAGGCTGCCATTTGAATTTGGACATCAGCATTGTAAGGTTTTATCTTTTCAGCTTGTTTCAAAAAATGTATGCTATCAACATTATAATTACTCAATATATAATTGTAATAATTATACTCGAAAGATGCCTTATTGGAATTGCCCAATTGTTTAACCAACTGAGATAAATAATTCTGTTCCTCAACTGTAGGTGATTTTCTGTAACTTTTTCTTCTTACTTTTTTGTCGAATGTTATCAATGTTGATACCACAGATAGATCTTCTGTTTCATTATTCAATTCAATATTATTTATGCTTTTGTATTTTGTTTCAGAACCCTTATTATTGGACGAGGAAGGCTTTATTGAATAATTATCAACTGCTGGCGGTTCCATTAATGATTTATCTATATCATTGTTTTGATCGAAACTAGATGAGTCAGGATATGTTATTATTGTTTCCTCCCTTATTTCAAGATTACCATTAACGGAAGAATTTTGTGCGTTGTTCTGACCACTAATTTGTAAATGCGAAATATTGCTATAAAGCAAACAAGAAAGTATTAAAACTATTCTCATAAAAACGTTTTAGTTGGCATACATTAATGTTTTAAAAAAGTTCAAAATTTATGAAAAATAGCAATCTATATAATTTCAAAATTTTAGATTCAATCAAAAATAATTCTCCAATTAAAACATGATAATGCTTAATTCATGAAATTATACTCCGATGCAAATAGAAATTTATTTGGCGATACCAAATTGGTTTTAACCGCATACATGACAATACCCGCAGTATTTTTAACACCTAATTTGGCCATAATATTTTTACGGTGCGTATTAACAGTATGATTACTTAAAAATAACTGCTCCGCAATCTGACTATTCGTATTTCCTTCGGCTATCAAAACAATTATCTCGTTTTCGCGCTCGGATAAAACAATTGGTTCACATGTAAATGATTCAAAATCTATATCATTAACGTCAATTGCTGCTTTTCTAATTGTTTCTAAAATTTGACCGCAAAAGAATTTATTTCCTCGATCTGTTTCTTCCACTGCATTAATAATTTCTCCTAAATCACAATCTTTTTTGACATAACTCATCACGCCAGATCTCAAAGCATCCACAAGAGTTTGAGCTGACTGTTCAGGAGTAATTGCGATGAATTTTAGTTGTTTTTTAAGATTTAAAATTTTCGGAATTATAGCAATATCGAAACCCGGAGAAGTGTAGTCTATCAAGACAAGCGAGGTGTCAAAATTCTTTACTTGTTGCAACAATTCTTCATTATCTCTTGCCTCCCCTACAATTTTAATACGGTTGTTAGCCAAGAGAATTGTTCGAAGACCGACCCTTACTAAATCATTGCTATCTGCAAGAATAATGCGCACCTTATTTAGAATTAGTTTAAACAAAGATAAAAAGATACCTCATTGCCCGCAAGAATATCAATAAAGTTTTGTACAAAAAGTTCAATTACCTAACAATTAATAGGGAACGGAAAAAGAATATGGGTAGTATTTTTGTCCATTCATTTCATTTCTATAAAACATAGACATTCCATAAATTGTTGGGGAAGAAACTTCTGTACAAAATTGATAATTATTCCATGGTAAATCAAACAAAGAATTCAAAGAAAATCCCGTCCAAAAAGGATTTGGTGAAAAGGGAGTGAAAACGATTACAGAATTTCCATATGTCTCGACTTGATCATCAGGCCTTAAATAGCCATACCTACTGATGGAAATTATTTTACCCTTTATTAACGGAAAGTTTATGCCATCGATAGTTTTGTCACCAACAAACGTAACTAGTAATTGGGCCAACTTGTCCTGATTAACAATGATGGTATCTCCTACGTTACAATTAAAATCAAAAATTAATTCCGGAGAAGGATCTTCAACACCGTTGTAAGCATAAGATTTTTTTTCTTCAAAGGAATATCTGTAGTACTTATCTAATAATTGCCAACCTGAATTGTAAAAAGTATCACATTCACTATACCTCATCATTTTCGTTTCGATTTGATAAAAATACCTATCATTATGATTAACTCCTTGTATGAATCTAATGGAATGTAAATGAGATTGATAAGCTGCATGACAAACACCATCCCAACCGCCAATATTAATTGAAGTTTGAGTTGAGTAATTGATAAAATCGGAAATATACTTTTCTTTTACTGTTTCTTCAGTTTGAATCTCCTGATTGTTCAGAATAACCTCTTTTTTGCAAGCAAATAATACGGAAATCCCAAATAGGACAGCTATTTTTTTCATTACTGAATAACGAAATTTTATTAATTATATTTTCAATAAGACGAAGCATGAATAACATATAGCTCTTTAAAGGAGACTTGCTTAATTCATGGGACAGGAATCAAAAATAAATTATCTCGTAAAAAGCATTTCTCTAAATTTAGGCAAAGGCCACAATTCATCATCTATTAATAACTCTAACTTATCAGCATGATACCTTATTTCATCGAAATAAATACGCACTTTATCACAGTAAGCAATTGCTTTTTCTTCCGCATGTTCTATTTTATTGGCGGCTTTTCTCGCCATCAGCATATTATCAGCAGCTACTTTCATTTTATTCAAATGAACAGCAATTCTTTGAATTAATTCGATTTGACCTTTAGCGGCCTCTTTTCCGGCTTTATCTCCTAAAACATTGAAGAGACCCTCAACATTTTTAATAAGTTTATTTTGATATTCAACTACAGCTGGAATAATCATTGATTGCACCACATCTCCCATAATACGGGCCTCAATTTGAATTTTCAGAATGTAATTTTCGAATTCAATTTCCTTCCTTGCTTCTAATTCTCTCGGAGTTAAAACATTCAATTGATTAAATAAATCCTGTACTTTTTTATCTCCCCATACCTTTAAAGCTCGGGGTGTATCTTTCAAATTTTTCAGTCCTCTGCTCTCGGCTTCCTTTACCCATTCCTCACCGTAACCATTTCCTTCAAAGCGAATTTTTTTAGAATCCTTAATCAATTTTTGAAGTTCTTTTAATATGGCTTCATCCTTGGTTTCACCTTTTTCAATTCTTGTGTCAACTGACTTTTTAAAGAGTCGCAATTGATTTGCAACTATGGTATTTATAACAATCATTGCCGAACCACAATTAGCGCTAGAACCAACAGCACGAAACTCGAATTTGTTGCCAGTAAAAGCGAACGGAGATGTCCTATTTCTATCAGTATTATCCAACATTATTTGAGGGATTTTTCCAATATTCAGTTTTAGTTCCGTTTTATCTTCAGGTGTCATTTTCCCTGCTTTCACATTTTTTTCGATATCATCTAAGAGGTTTGATAATTGTGTTCCAATAAAAACTGATATTATGGCCGGGGGTGCTTCATTCGCTCCCAACCTATGGTCGTTGCCAGCGGAAGCGATACATGCTCTTAAAACATCAGCGTTTTCATGAATGGCTTTTATAGTATTTACAAAAAAGGTTAGAAACTGTAGATTTGATTTTGGATTTTTACCTGGTGCGAGCAAATTAACTCCAGTATTTGTTCCCAAAGACCAGTTGTTGTGTTTTCCAGAACCATTTACACCTGCAAAAGGTTTTTCATGAAGTAATAAACGAAAATCGTGTTTTCTTGCAATCTTCTCCATCAAATCCATCAGCAATAAATTATGGTCATTTGCCAAATTACATTCTTCGAACATTGGGGCGCATTCAAATTGATTTGGAGCAACTTCATTGTGTCTTGTAGTTACTGGAATACCCAACAATATTGATTCCCTTTCGAACTCGCGCATGAATGCATTAACTCTATCGGGAATCGAACCAAAATAATGATCCTCCAACTGTTGACCTTTTGCTGCTGCATGTCCAAATAAGGCACGTCCTGTCATCATTAAATCTGGCCTAGCATTAAACAAAGCTTGATCAATTAAAAAATATTCTTGTTCCCAACCTAATGTTGCATTTACTTTAGTAACGTTTTTATCAAAATATTGACAAACATCTGTTGCAGCCTGATCTACAGCATTAAGCGCTTTGAGCAATGGCATTTTATAATCTAAAGATTCTCCGGTGTAAGAGATAAAAATTGTAGGGATACAAAGTGTTTTACCTATCACGAAAGCTGGTGACGAGGGATCCCAAGCTGTATAACCTCTTGCTTCAAAAGTATTTCTAATTCCTCCATTGGGAAACGAAGATGCATCAGGCTCCTGCTGAACCAGCAAATCACCATCAAATCTTTCTATTGCCTTTCCAGGACCAATAGGTTTGAAAAAAGCATCATGTTTCTCAGCTGTTGACCCTGTTAATGGTTGAAACCAATGAGTATAATGTGTTGCGCCTTTGGTAATTGCCCAATCTTTCATGGCTGAGGCTACCTGATCTGCCATTTTTCTATCAAGACGTGTTCCATTTTGAATCGACTCCGTCATTGATTTAAATGCATCAGAAGGCAAATACTCACGCATGACATCTATGTGAAATACATTTTTACCAAATAATTCGGATACTTTACCTTCTAATTCCACCTGTTTTGGTGTGCGGTTTAGCACATCTTGATATGCTTGCAATCTTTTTGTAGCCATTTTTCTTTTTTTTGCAAATCTATCCATTTCGGACAGGGTTGCTTCATTTTTTTATTAAAATTTATGAACACCCCCCCCTTAAAATTCATGTTGGCAAAAAATATTTGATTTTTTTTATAATTAAGTTGTTTTTTTTTAAAAAATAGTGTCATTTCATTTTCGAAAAATCAACTTTAAAATAGCGAAACAAAAAAAGGAGTCATCACCTAAGTGACAACTCCCTTTCTCTTTAGTTCAATTTCTTTATTCGATTAAGAACTCATCTTTTCTCAAAAAAATAATTAAACTTAAACCTAAACGAATCTACTACTATAACCATTAAACATAGGTCGAAGATAATCCAAGATTAGAATCAAATTAATTTATTTCAACAACTGAATTCAATTCTTCAATAAAACTTTAGTCTGGTAAACTAAAAGTAAAATAAGGTTATTTAAATAAAAAAAGGGGCAATAAATGCCCCTTAATTGCTTTTCAGGTGAAATAACTACAATGTAGCTGCCCTAATCTCACCTTTCACGTTTAATACTGATACTTTCGCGCTAAAACAAAAATTACAAAACTTTACTATTACTAAGTATCAGAAAACCATTAAACGCAAGCGAATCTACTATAACCATTAAACTTGAAACGAATGTAGTTTAGAATTTAATTCTGTAAAAAAACTTTCAACTGTACAGATGTTTTCTTCAACGAAAATGCATTATTAAGCATTATTCATTTGTTTCAAAGATTAATTCAGATGTATTTTCTTCCAAAAGGTAATGATTGGCTATATCAAGTAATTCTGAAGAAGTTAGATTATCGATTCCTTCATAAATTTGGGCCATCGTATCGATTTGATCAAACAGGAGCAAACTTTTTCCCAATCCTAACATAAGACCAGAATTACTATCCATGCTTAATGCAAGATGACCTTTTAATTGATCTTTAGCCCTATTTAATTGAAGTACGCCCATTTTATTATTGCGCAAATTATATAACTCTTTATAAACAAGAGATAAAGTCTTATCCAAGTATTTAGCATCGGTTCCAAAATATACACTCCAGTATCCAGTATCTAAATATGGAGTATAACTCGCTTCAACATTATATGAATAACCATATTTTTCTCGAATTGTAAGCGTCAATCTTGAATTTAAAGCTGGGCCACCCAAAATATTTGTTAACAAAGTCATCCCTTTTCTGTGATCATTTTTATAATCAGGGGCAAAACCACCCAGCAGGGCATGAACCTGATAATTAGCTTCTTTAGATCTTATTTTAAATGGTTTATGCTTACTGAATTGATCAAGCTTAATATTTTTCGACCCATTTTTCATTTGGCCAAAATAGTTTTCCAATTTTGCAAGAATTTTTTTTAGGGGTATATCGCCGACGAAAGATATTACTGTTTTTTCGGCAGTAAAAAACCGTTCTACATAAGATTCTAAATTAGCCTTTGAAAATGCTTTAACACTCTCTTTGGTGCCTAGTATATTATTACCCAGTGCATGGCCTCTAAAAAGTTCATTTTCGAAATCATCGTAAATTTTTTCACTAGGATTATCTAAATAGGAGTTTAATTCATCAATTATAATTTCTTTTTCTTTATCAATTTCTTTTTTGGGAAAAGTAGAATTTAAGATGATATCTGCTAACAACTCAATAGCTCTGTTAATATATTCTTTTGAAAATGACGCATAAACACACATCTCTTCCTTGGCTGTGTAAGCGTTAATTTCTCCGCCTACAGCATCTAACCTAGACAGTATGTGAAATGCCTTTCTATTTTTTGTGCCCTTAAATATGCAATGTTCGAGAAAATGTGCTAGACCTTCCTCTTGAGGTTTTTCAAATCGCGATCCTGCCAAAATAGTTACACCAATGTGAGCTACTCTCGCCGGGGCATAAAGGTACACTACCCGAAGTCCATTCGATAAATTCAAAATGATTGGTTGAATGTCTTGCATTATGGATTTTTTCTGTAAATCTCCCACTGATTAGACGTCAATTCCCAAACAATTCTATCGTGCAATCGGGATGGCAATCCCTGCCAAAATTCAAATCGTTTAGGGATCATCTCATAACCTCCCCAATGAGGAGGTCTTGGTACTTCATTGGTGTAAATTTGTGCATACTCTTGCATCCTTTCCTCTAACTCCCTCCTGCTTTTCAACTTTTCAGATTGTTTAGAGGCCCATGCTCCTAGCTGACTGCTTCTAGGACGAGACTGAAAGTACGCATCGCTTCTATCTTTAGTAACCTTTTGACAAATTCCTTCAATTCTAATCTGTCTTTCCAAACCGGGCCAAAAAAACAACATGCTTGCATGGCTATTCTTTGTAAGTTCTTGACCTTTTTGACTTTTATAATTGGTATAAAAAACTAGTCTTTGGTGTAATAATTCTTTCAAATACAGTACTCTGCTACTTGGGAATCCTTCACTGCCTATTGTTGAGAGAACGAATGCGTTAGACTCTGGCTGTTTAGTTTGAAAAGCCTCAGCATACCATTTTTCGAAAAGATCAAATGGTTTATCTCCTATTATTTCAATAAGGTTTCCTTTATCAAAATCACTGTGATCATTTCTTAAATGGGATAAAATATCTTCCACGAATTAATTATTCATCAGTATATTCATCTTCAAACTCACTTTCTGAAGATTCCTCTTCAGTCAACAGGACCTCATTGACATCACTACCTGAAGCAGAGAATACTTGACCTTTTTTGGTTGGCGTATGTTCAACTTCTTGTTTTATGGACCTATTTAGTTCTTTATCCAGGTTTTCAACGTATGGAAAAATCTCAACAATTGGCGACACCATAATTGAGGGAATATTGAAATCAACTAACATGCCTGAAAGACTTTCTTTGATTCTTTCATAAGCATCTTTCACTGAATGAGCGGAAACGAGAAAATTTTGAGCTACTTTTTTGCCTTTTTCTTCATCTTCAGTTGGTGCCTCATAGGTGACTTTAACTTTATACCAAATATCAGCATCATCATAAGCAAAAATATCATGTATTTCGGTTCGGCTAATACCAACAACATTAAACTCTCCTCGAATCACAGATCCTAGCTCTTCATAAATTCTTGCTTCGGCATCTGTAAAAGTCATCGCCGCTAATAAATATGGCTCAGAAACGCGCTTAAACTGACCATTTTCAAGTTGTTTGGTATATTTAACTTTTACGGTAAACCAATTATTCATAATATGACTGATTGTTAAAATTTGGCACAAAGATAATACTAAGATAAGTTTAGACTTTAAATAAATTGAACAGAAATTCCATTAATATTCTAGATTCCATTTTTTAAGTCTGAAAAATCTTTCCATTTTTCAATACGATATAACTTCGATTGAATAATTTAACCAGCAAAATATCGCCATATATTTCATATTCTGAATTTGTTTGATTTGTCACTTCAAAGATTTTTCCATTTACCAATGCACTAACTCCACCCAGAATATTTCTAAAGGCAAAAACATTATTTTTCAACGTGTAATCTGCAGGTTTATAGTTTGTTACTTGAATTTTTTGATCATTAGTGTAAGCGTAAACGAAAGAATTTTCGCCCCAAATGACCAAATCATCTTTTACTTCCCAAAAGGATGCAGAGAAATTTGACAATTGTTCAGTTTTACCATTTTTGCAATACATTAAATTACCATTTAAATCTTCGTAAACAATAAAACCCCTTCCCGCTTTATACTTATTCATATAAACTTGCTCCACATCTAAAAAAGTTCCTTTATCGAAAATGGCGAAAGTTCTTGTCGTAGGATCATTATAACAAAGCACATCAGCACCAATCTTGAAATCAATGGTGCCATTCCATACGCCTAAATCATAAATTTTACCGTTCCAAAATATTTTATAGAAATCTCCATTGTCTTTAAAAGCAACCATGTTATCTCCAACTGCAACAGGCATATATAAATCACCTGTCACCTGATACAACTGAATTATTTGTTTATTCCAATATACATTTACTGAATTAAAGCGCGTATCTTCGTATACAATTAAGCTATCTCTAACCTTATAGTTTCTAGCAAAATAGGTTAAAGTGCTCAGCTTCCCTTCATCCCAACAGTTTAGAGTTGGACCTATATTGTAAGCTAACAGATGATCAGAAACCTCATAATTCACGGTCATTGGGGTAATATCCATTCTTTCTTTACCATCAAATACTCTAAGATTTCCTCTGGTATCAATATATGCCACCAGTTCATCCCCAGCTTTAAATTCTTTGATTTCTTGAAATTCTATTTGCCTAAAATTATCATCTTGAAAGGATCGGAAATAATTATTGAAATCGACAAAGGGAACAACAGTTTGACCGAAAGAATAAGCTGAAAATAAAAAGAGACAGAATAAAACTTTAAACATCGTAGCCAAATTAACAATTTTCAAGCCAAGCCAATCGAACATCACATTAAATTATTCATTAAAAACAAGAAGACTTTAAAGAAAATCTACCTTTATTTGCATTTAAAAATATAAAATTATGAGGAATTTTGCCTTCATTTTGGCTTCAACTTTTTTAAGTTTTGTAAGCTATAGTCAAAGAAAGATAGAATTTGTTGAATATGATTTGCCGAATGGCATTCACGTAATTTTGCATGAAGACCATAGTACACCAATTGTCGCAGTTTCAGTGCTCTATCATGTTGGTTCCAAAAATGAAAATCCAAGCAGAACGGGATTCGCCCACTTTTTTGAGCACTTATTATTTGAGGGTTCGGCTAACATTGATCGAGGTGAATACAGTGAAATTGTTGAAAAAAATGGCGGAGCATTAAATGCCAACACCTCACAAGATCGCACCTATTATTATGAAATTCTGCCATCCAACCAATTAGAGTTGGGTCTTTGGTTGGAAAGTGAACGAATGCTGCACGCAAGAGTTGATCAAACGGGAATTGAAACGCAAAGAAGTGTTGTGAAAGAAGAAAAAAGGCAACGTATTGATAACCAACCGTACGCTTCATTCAACGCAGAAATGTTCAAAAGAATGTTCGTTAGCCATCCATATAATTGGGTGCCGATTGGTAGCATGGAGCATCTAGACGCTGCACAAGAGGATGATTACATTAATTTTTATAGAACTTTTTACGTGCCTTCGAATGCTACAATTTCTATTGCTGGTGATATTAATTTGAATGAAACAAAAGATTGGATTAACAAGTATTTTGGAAGCATCCCAAAAGGCCAGGCAATAAATCTTTACAGAGATTATGAAAACCTTAGTGATGATTTGTTTTTCAATCGCTATCAAATTAACAAAGGAAAATTCGATGGTAAAAATTTCATGAATTCAACTGATCCTGAGGCTCAAAAGATAATAAAACAATACAGTTCTACGCCAGTTTCTATTAACAGACCACAAAAGGATTCAACCCCAATTTCGGGAATTATAGTTGACACTATTTATGACAATATACAATCCCCTGGTATTTTCATGGGTTACAAATTTCCTGAACAAAATCATCCGGATGTATATGCATTAGATATGATGAATGAAGTATTATCAGGAGGTTCTAGTTCAAGAATAAACAAAACTATAGTTGAAAAGAAACAATTGGCAACTTTTGCATTTTCTTTTAATTATGGATTGGAGGATGCAGGAGCTGGAATTTTTGCTGCTATAGCGAGAAAAGATGTTGAAATTAGTCTTTTAAAGGAGGAATTCGATAATCAAATCAAACAAATAAAAGAAGAACTAATTTCGGAGGAAGAATTTAACAAAATCAGAAATCAATTTGAAAATGATATAGTTAGTTCGAATTCTTCTGTTGCAGGAATTGCAGAAAATCTCGCAGATAATCATGTTTATTTCGGTTCTGCACAAAGAATTAACGTCCTTTTAGAAGGTTATTTAAAAGTTACAAGGGAAGATATCCAGCGAGTAGCAAACAAATATTTGAATCAAGATCAGAGAGTTATTCTTTATTACTTACCAAAACAATAAGTTCCGATGAAAAAGTTTTTTTTAATACAGCTTTTATTGCTTCCATCCCTTTTATTTGGGCAAATTGATCGTTCAATTAGGCCGGTAGCAAAGGCAGCTCCAGTTATTAACATAAAGGATCCAGAAGTATTTACTTTGCCTAATGGTATTACTGTAATTTTATCTGAAAATCACAAATTACCTAGGGTTTCTTTTGATTTGGTAATGAGCAGCGATCCAGTTATCGAAGGCGAAAAGGCCGGAATCTCTGAGATGGCATCTTCATTAATTTTAAATGGAACGTCCAATCGAACTAAAGATCAATTAGATGCTGAAATAGATTTTATAGGAGCCAATTTAAGCGCAACAGAAAATTCCATAACCATGTCTTGTCTGTCAAAACATATGGAAAAAGGATTAGACCTTATGTTAGATGTATTAATGAATGCTAATTTCCCCGAAGATGAATTTGAAAGAGTAAAAAATTTATTGTCATCAGAGTTAGCGAATACCAAATCTGACCCCAATGAAATGGCTGCAAATGCTGAATTCAAGGTTAACTTTAGCAATCACCCTTACGGCAATGTAATGTCTGAAAAGACGCTCAATTCTATTACGAGAGAAGATGTCATTGCATATTATAAAAGTAATTTTACGCCTAAAAATTCTCATTTGGTGGTTGTTGGGGATATAACAAAGGAAAAAGTAAATGACATTGTATCCAACTATTTTTTGAATTGGAAAGGAGAAAATCCCATTGTTAATGAGCTAAATAACAGTAATTTGAAACAAGGAAATCGCGTGTTTTTCATTAAAAAACAGGGTGCTGTTCAATCTGTTGTGAAAGTAACCTTTCCTATTAACATTAAAACGGGAGATCAAGACCAAATTCCTTTGACCGTAATGAATTCAATTCTGGGAGGTAGTGGATTTGGAACTCGATTAATGCAGAATTTGCGAGAAGACAAGGCCTATACCTATGGTTGCTATTCCAATCTAAATATAACTGAAAATGGTTCTTGGGTATCAATCGGTGGAAATTTCAGAAATGAAGTTACCGATTCGGCGATTACGCAAATTTTGTTTGAGATAGAGCAAATTTCGAATAACGTTGTTAAAACTGAGGAATTGGAACTCACCAAATCAACAATGTTTGGCAGCTTTTCAAGATCGCTCGAACGACCACAAACCATTGCAAGGTTTGCATTAAACATCATCAAAAATAATTTAGACAAAGATTATTATAAAAATTACCTAAAACGTCTTGAATCGGTTAGTGTTGACGATATTCTGAACATGTCCAAGAAATACTTTACTTATAATAATTGTAACATAATTGTTGTTGGAAATGAGGATATTTTAGACAAACTGAAACCATTTGATTCAGATGGAAAGATTGAGTTACTGGATGCCTTCGGTGAACCTGTTAAGGAAATGATTCCAGCAACAATTACTGCTGATGAATTAGTTAGCAACTATATTTTAGCCGTAACCAATTCTAAAAATTTAAAAGAGAGTAATAAAAAACTAAAAAAAATAAAGTCTATTCATCAAAAAACAGAGTTATCGATGAATCAATTCCCGTTTCCAATTTCAATGAATGAATTATGGGTAACTCCAAATAAAATAGGACGAAAACTTGAAGCTCAAGAGATAGTATTTGAGCAATTTTACTTTGATGGAGTAACTGGTCAGCGCGGAGGACAAGGTAAAAAAGAGGATTTGAGTGCAGAAAATATTAATTCTTATGCAAAATCTGTCGGATTTTTCCCTGAAATAAATTACAAAAATCAAGGAATAATAATGGAACTTCTTGGAATTGAAACTTTGGGAGACAAGACTTATTATGTGCTGAAATCGAATAACGGAGAAGCAGAAAAATTTGATTATTTCTCCACCAAGGATTATTTAAAATATCAGACTATTGAAATTGAAAAAAATGGTGAAGAATCAATTGCATCTACAACCATTTACAATGATTTTAAAGCGGTAAATGGTTTAATATTACCTCATTCAAAATCTATTTCGGGTGGCGGAATGACACTATCTGGTGGAACTGTTTATACAATCAATGGAAATGAAAAGCTGGATAATTATAAAATGAAATAAAAATTTACCGTTCATTTTACAAAAAGATATTTACAGCTTCAAATTTTTGTTCAATTTTAAATTCAAAAATTAATTTTTAATGACATTGTATTACAAATTAAAGTTAAAGATTAGCATGAAATCAATATACTATAAGTAGTTTTTTTAGACTAAATAGTACTTTATAAATACTATCAGTAAATAAACAAATCAGATAGTATTCAAAAAGATTACTTGGAAATTTTTAATTAATTCAAAAAAAAATAAGTTAAATCTATTGATAATATTGATTTTATTTCCTTTCAAATTTTTACTTTCGGGTTCGATATGAATCTAATAAATGCAAATTAATCGATCTTCTTTATTTCTTGAGGTCATTGAAGGACTCTCTAAAAGTCATTTTATCAGTGATGGGGATATTATGGGGATGGCAAAGGAAATACTTTACAAATCTGCTCACTTTTTAAAAATTGAAAGGGTAAATGCTTGGACGACTTCAGAAAATGAAGTCTATGTTCATTGCCTTTTAGCTTATGATCGTAAAAAAGATAAGTTTTATCAAGAAACTTCACTAAACAAGGAAGAGTTTACTGATTATTTTCAGCACATCAGTAAAAAAGACTTTTTGATTAGCAATAATGCTAGAACAGAACACTATAATAAAAGTATATTGGAAAATTATTTGATTCCAAATAATATCTATTCCATGATAGAGGTTCCAATTATCTCAGGTGGAAAATTTAAAGGGATTCTTTGCTTCGAACAAACCGGAGAACCAAGGATTTGGACTAATGATGAACAGCATTTTGCAATAGCCCTTACTCATTTAATTACCCTTACTATTGAAACTGAAGAAAAAAATAAATATCGTGATGAACTTGAAAAGGCGTTCAAAGAAAAGACATTAATGCTGAATGAAATGAATCATAGGGTAAAAAATAACCTTACAATTATCAATGCTTTAATAAAAAGTGAATCTAACAGAAGTTTAGATAACTACCACAAAGATTTATTTTTAAACCTTCAAACAAAAACCTTTACTTTAGCGAGTCTTCAGGATTTCACACAAGTTGACAAAGGATTAAACGAAGTTGAATTCAACAATTTTTTAAGACAACTTTGTCAAAATATTAATGAAACTTATGGTTATGGGCTCAATGTGCAAATTAAATATAATCTCGAAAGACTATTAATTGATTCATCTAAAGCAATGCCTTGTGCACTCATAATTAATGAACTCCTTACTAATTGCTTTAAATATGCATTTTCGAAAGAAAAAGTAAACAATTTAGTCGTTGAACTTCTCAAAAATTTTGATAATGAAATTGTTATAACAATTTCAGATAACGGCAGCGGATTACCTGTCAATTATGACCAAAAAGGTAATGGATACAATTTAATTTACGGTTTAATCGAACAAATAGATGGAAATCTAACCGTTCTTTCGTCTGAAAAAGGAACTTCTGTTCACATCAACTTTAAAACTAATCCTTTACCAAACGTTTAACCAATTTAGAGCCATTACTGCAAATGATTTCTACAAAATAGATACCAGTGGCTACCTCCAAACCAAACTCAATTGTTTTTGTATGATCAATTACATGAGATAATTTTATTTTACCGAAAACATCATATAAATAAACAGTTGCATGTTCTATAGTTTTACCAAAATCTATATTAATTTTATCCGAGAATGGATTTGGATATATATTTATTGATTCGTTTGCCAAATCAAAAACTCCAACATTAGAAACTGCAACACAAGCTGATGTATCGCTGCAATTATTAACTGTCACAATAACTGCAAAATTTCCATTTTGAGTAGCCAAATAGTTTTGAGCTGTTGAGTTTGATAGGGTATTGTTTGGATCGTCACAATCTATCCACTGGTACTGCCCTGCGGAAGGATTGGCGGTCAAATTGACTCCATTTTGAATTATTGATGCAACTACCGAATTAATAGTTAACTGCAAATTAACAGTACTGTCACATCCAGAAGAAGAAGAAAATACTTGCGAATACAAACCAGATTGGGTATAAATTTGTCCATTCCAATTATAAGAATCACATGCAGTCTCATTGACTGAATAAATTACGTTTGGATTAACGGTTAAATTTAGCGTAACGGTACTATCACAACCAGCTGATGTAGCTAAAGTTTGAGAATAAACACCCGATTGACTATAAATTTGTCCATTCCAGTCATAGAAGTCACATGCAGTTTCACTAATAGTATTTGTAACACTTGGATTAACTGTAAGCTGTAAAGTAACCGTGCTGTCACAACCCATTGAACCAGTTAAAACTTCGTAATAAACTCCGGATTGATTGTAAGTTTGACCATTCCAAGTAAATGAATCACACGATGTTTGGGTTATTGTTGAAGCAAGTGGTGGCATAACTGTTAGATTAGTTACAATAGTAGAATCACAACCAGTAAATGCTGCAAATACATCAGTATAGATGCCACTTACACTATAAGTATTACTACCGACAGAAACTGAATCTCCTGAACAGACAGTAGTTGAAACAGTTTGATTATATCCCTGACAAGTAAGCAATAAGAACTGAGCGTATACATTTCCTGATTGAATAATTGTTTGATTCCCTGTATTTACAAAGGCAACAGCTGTTGGATTCTGGGCAGAGAATTGATTGCTTGAATTTGCACCAAAATCCCATGAAGCGCTAGCCACACTTGGTGCATTAAAATTAATTGATGTATTAGAACATTTAGCGTAATCAACAATAATCTCGGGTTGATTGAGCAGGTTAAAATTTGAAATTGAAGTAACCAAAGGTGAACCACTCACAAATTGAATTGCGACTGAAATTCCCGAAGCACCGCTTCCACCATTTCCGCCAGCACCGCCGTTTCCGCCGTTTCCGCCGTTTCCGCCTTTACCAATTTCATTAGTTCCTACAGATCCTCCCAATCCACCTGATCCACCAACACCACCTTGTCCTCCTGTTCCTCCTGTTCCTCCATTCCCGCCTGAGGAGGTCACAACCTGACAGTCAATTACATTTCCGTTAACTCCATTGTTAAAAAGATAAATTCCGAAGGAACCTCCCCCTCCAAATCCACCAAAACCGCCAGTACCTCCTTGACCGCCGCCGCCACCGCCACCGCCGCCATTTCCAGAACCATCTATGCAAAAGGTACAATATTGACCACCACCACCACCACCGCCACATCCGCCTTTGCCTCCTGATCCATCCGTTCCATTACCAGCCTGAATCGGCGTGTAGTATAACCCTACCGTTCCAGGTAATCCATTCGCGCCAATGGTTCCTGCTATTCCTGCTATTCCTGCAGAGCCATTTCCTCCTGAGTTTCCGGGATTACCCCAAGTTCCTGCTCCACCACCAGAGGCTTGGCCTGTTCCACCATTAACACCTCCACCTTGTCCTCCTATCCCACCATTGTGAGCTTCCTCACCCCCGGCACCTCCTGATCCCCCTGATCCTCCAGCTCTTATATTAGCACTTGCATTACCATTGTTTCCATTTCCTCCATTTTGAGTACAACCAGCAGGATTTACCCCTCCAGGAACAGATGCTCCACCTCCTACTCCAGCTCCAGCTCCACCGGTGCCTCCTACTGCACCAGAGCATTCATTGTCAATTGAACCTCCACCACCACCAAAACCAGCTGAACCATTAGCACCAGCGCTTCCTGCAATTCCATTTGCTCCTGCAGAACCCGAACCAGCTAAAATTCGGCATCTTACAATTGAATAATTTGAACAACCTGATAAATGTAGAGTATAATTTGATGTGCCATTTCCCGTCGCTGAAAGGGTAGTTATCGTTAAATCATGGAGTTCAAAACCAGATTTACCATTCCCATAAATAGCAACTAATCTTTGCTGATTAACTGAACCTTCTAGATTCCCTGAAGTTCGGGTAATTGTGGTTTGCCCAACCAAACTTGATTTCTGCCAATTGGAAGCAGGTAAAAATCCTCCTTCAAAAATTACGTTATTTGCAGGAATCGATAGTGGTGAAGAAATTGTGTAGTTACCACTTGCTATTCTTACTAAATCTCCTGGACCTGCAATTGAGAAGGCCGTAACCAAATCAATGGGGCTACTTTGAGAACCTGATCCAGTAGGTGTTCCGGTAGAAGTTACATGCAGAATTGAACATTGTCCAAATAAATTCACAGAGACAAACAAAAGGATAACAGAAAGTAAAGGTCTTAGCATATTTTCATAATTTAAAGCTAAAATAAGCAATTGAATCTTATTTTGCGATTTCAAACAAAAGATTAACATCCGGATCCAAAGTCCAAGATTTAACTTTTGAAGTCGTATTAAAATTAAAGCTTTGTTTAGCTTGTTTGACATTCAATAAGACGCTTTCTTTTGAACCATTTTCTAATGTTAATTCAATAGTTAACGGAAAAACAAAAAGTTTCGTAGTCTGGTTAACCTGAAAACTGATTTTACTTTGATTAATTTTAGCGGTTACATTAATTTTAGGGTGACCAGAATTAAAAACCCATTGATTAAAAAATGGATCTAAATCTATTTTACTGACTTGTTCGAAAACATTTTTAAAATCTCTCGTATTGGCATTTTTGTATTTATACAAGTCATAATACTTTCTAATACCTTCTTGAAATAAGGAATCACCCACTTCGTTTCTTAACATGTGCAATATCCAAGAACCTTTCTGATAGGAATTCGGATTTAATAAGTCTGTTAAATTCGCATAGGTTGTATCGACAAGAGGGTGATTATAATTCTTAGCGAACGAAATCACTCTTTTTCTATCACTTATCATTCGGTTTTTGAAAGTTTCTAAACCATATTTATTTGCTAAATAAATGTTAGTGAAATAGGTAGCAAATCCTTCACTTAACCATATATCTGACCATTCTTTTTCGGTTGCACTGTTGCCAAACCATTGATGAGCTATTTCATGAGCAATTAAATCTTCAGAGGATCTAGTCCCATTTAATGCATTTTCATCATAGAATATACAACCTGCATTCTCCATTCCACCGTAACGTGTAGTTGATTGCACATTAGCCAATTTTTCGAAAGGATAAAGGGAGATATAGTTAATATAAAAGTCTAAAATTTCAGTTGCCAATTCCAAATCGTATAATGCCTTTTTGGATTGAGTTTGATACACCCAACTTGAAACAGGAATTCCTACAACAGGATTTAGATCGACCACTTTAAATTCTGCTGCACCAAGAACCATAACCTTAGTTGGTAATTCTGTTGTACTTGAATAAGTGTATTGAATATTGGCAGAATCTAACATTGACTTACTTTTCAATGCCCCATTAGCAATAACACCATATTTCTTTGGTGCCGTAATGGTATAACTTATGGCTGCTTTATCTGAAGGATGATCTACACAGGCAAACCAATGATGAGCTCTGTTAGGCCAATTGTCACCAAAAAATGTTCGCTCACCATATTTATTATTCGAAATAATCAATCCGTCATCAGGTATTCCCTGATAGTTAATAAGAACTTCTTGATTGACTAAATGAGCTAAATTATATAGAATCAACGAATCATTTCGCTGAAGAAAGGAAATAAGATTATTAGCTTGATAAACACTTTTGACCATCATACCTTCGCCACTTTTATTCATACTTTTTAAATTAAAAGCTGGCGCATTTTCAAAATTTAACCAATCAAAATTTATATATTCTGTGCAGTAAATAACATTAGTTGTATCAGACAATGAGATAGCTAAATCATACCTTTTCACATCAATTGTTTGACCAATAACCAGATTGGATAATATTGTATGAATTGCAAAAAGAATAATTAAGGGATTTTTAAACAACTTCATTTGAAAACGGACTATTAATATTAATCAAAGAAACAAAATTAATTCAGTAAATTGGTTGAATGATTTTACTTTTGTAAGACTAAAAATCAAAAAGATGAAAATAAAATTACTCCTTTATTTAATGTTTTGTGTGCCATCAATTTTTATCTATTCCCAGCAGATGTATAAACCTTCAGCTGATGAAATTAAGAATTTACCCGAATGGGCTCAAAAAATGTATGGCGAAAAACCCAATGTTTGGGAAGTAGATCAACTTTACAATAATTATTTTTCATCTCATATTTTCGTTAAGTCTTACCATACGCAATATTATAAAAGATGGAGAAGAATGGTAGCGGACAGAATATCGTCAGATGGTTTCGTTGAAGAATTCACAATGGAACAACTTGAACAAATGAATTCGGTTTATTTAGCTCAACAATCCACTGAAAAATCATCCAATTGGTCGGTCATAGGCCCCCTTCATACTACATCAGGTAATGGTGGGCAAGGATCAGATCAAACCAATGTTTACTGCATAGACCAATGTTTAGGGCAACCCAATATACTTTATCTTGGAACGGAACCTGGAGAAGTATTCAAAAGTACAGATGGCGGAAATAATTGGGCTTGTGTTTCGCTCAATGAAAATTTTGGAGGAACTAATGCTATTGAGGTTAACCCATCAAATGGAAACATAGTTTTTGTTGGTGGAAATGATGGTATTTTCCGAAGCATTGATGGTGGACTTTCCTGGACTAATGTAATGCCTGAATCAGGTTTAGGAGCAAATGAAATCGTAATCTGTCCGTCAAACAATCAAATCATTATGGCTGCAACAGATAAAGGCTTATTTAGATCGGTTAACGGTGGACAAAATTGGTCACAATTGTTCACGCAAAAATGCTATGATGTAAAATTTAATGCTGCCAACGACAATATTGTTTATTTACTCAAAAACAACCCTAGTTTACTTATTTGCGAATTTTATTTATCCTATGATCAGGGTTTAACCTGGGCCAACCAGTCAAATGGATGGTATTCATCAACTGACCCTGCGAGGTATGACGGCGGCGGTAGACTAGCTGTTACTCCAGCTGATCCTAATCGAGTTTATGCATATTTAATTGGGGACGCAAAAGCTAATGACTATGGTTACATCGGCGTTTACCGAAGTAATGATGGTGGTCTAAGTTGGACTTTGCCCAATGGTCCAGCAGGAGGACCCTACACCACTTCTCACTTAAATCTTGCCTATGGGAATCCAGGATGGACCTATCATCAAGGATTTTATAATTGTGCGATAGTAGCTTCTTCTAGTGATCCAAATAAAATATTAATTGGAGGACTGAATCTTTATAAATCAGATGACGGTGGTGCAACTTTTTCTGCTCTTGCAGGATACGTTGGTGGTCCATTAAACCTTCATGTAGACATGCAAGACTTTCGTCAAATCAATGGAAATACATGGATTACTACAGATGGCGGAACCTATTTAAGTAGCGATTTTTGTTCAAGTCAACCCGAATTTAAGATGGATGGGGTTCGTGGATCTGATTTTTGGGGTTTTGGCTCAGGATGGAATGAAGACGTTTTAGTTGGTGGATTGTATCACAACGGTAATTTAGGTTATTATCAGAATTACCAAAACGGACATTTTAGGCAATTGGGAGGTGGAGAAGCACCAACGGGCTACGTGAATCCAGGTGAAAACCGAAGAACTTATTTTTCGGATATCGGTGGTAAAATCCTTCCTTTTAATATTAATGATCCAGTTGACAATGCAAGCTTTGGATTAACACCCAATGAGTCTTATTATCCTGCTGAATCGAGTGAATTGGAATTTCATCCAAATTGTTATTCTATTGCTTTTATGGGCAAAGAAAATAAATTATGGAAAACCAATGATGGGGGCGCATCCTTCAACCTAGTGAATACCTTTGGTAATAATTCCAATAATATTATCACCTACATTGAAGTTGCATCTGATAACTCAGATGTTATATATGTTTGTCAACGCCCAGCCTCTGGATCAACAGGAAGCCTTTGGAAAACTACAGACGGAGGGACAACTTGGAATGGTTTAACCATTCCCGCAGGAAATAGCAGAAGGATGCTTTTAGCAATCAATCCCGAAAACTATCAAGAATTATGGATTGCTTACACAAGTGGTTCGAATGGTTTTAAAGTTTTTCATAGTTTAAATGGTGGAGGAACATGGGAGAATTACACGAGTTCCGTTTTAAATAATCAGAGTATTCATTCATTAATTTATGTTGCCGGAACAAACGGTGGATTGTATGCAGCTACAAATTTAGCTGTTTATTACAGGAATGCTATTGATAACTGGGCGTTGGACAATTCAGGATTACCTACCTATACGAATGGAAATATATTGAAACCTTTTTATCGTGACGGTAAAATAAGATTAGCTAGTTATGGAAAAGGAATTTGGGAAAGTAGCTTAAATGAACAACCCTCCCATCCTATTTGTCGCATCAACGTAGATAAATTAAGTCAAACAGTTTTTTGCGAACAAGATTCCTTTTATTTTGAAGATCATTCGTTTTTAAATCATTTGAATGCTTCTTGGTCCTGGAGTTTTCCAACTGGAAATCCTTCTACCTCAACCCTTAGGAATCCGTCTGTGAGTTTTCCAACCGCCGGAACTCATCTTGCAGTACTTACTATAACTGATCAATTCGGTAATTCAGACCAAGATTCACTTACGGTAGAAGTTAATAATTATATTGCTCCTTCAATTGTTACTGAAAATTTTGAAGGCAACTTTTTACCAGATGGTTGGTTTCAAGAAAACGCTGATGGCGGTGGACAATGGTCACTATCTAGCAGTGTAGGCGGATATGGAACCTCAAGTCAATGCACCATTTTCGACAATTACAATATTGATTCTCAAGGAACAACAGACGATTTAAACTTTGGATTAAATACCCAAAATATGTCTACATTAAATTTGACTTTTGATGTGGCCTATGCTCCATGGGGTGGTTCCTATTCTGATACTTTAGATGTATTAATTTCAACTGATTGCGGCGCTAGCTATACAACAGTATTTTCGAAAGGTGGAACAACATTAGCTACTGCGCCTGCCTTCACTTCAATGTATGTTCCTGCTGCAACGGAATGGCGAACAGAATCAATAAGTTTATCAAACTTTGTATCTTACGATAAAGTAATTGTTGCGTTCAGAAATAAAGGACACTGGGGTAATGCCCTTTACATTGATAACGTTAACATTACGAACGACCTAAATGTTCCTTTTGTCAATCAAAAACCATTGCGTATTTATCCAAATCCAATTAATTCAGGAGGAAATCTGACTATCAAATGTGACGAGGTAATTCAAGAATTGCGCATTATTGATCAGCAAGGTAAAATCGTTCAATTGGCAAAGAATTTTACTGGATCAATTCTTCGGTTAAATTCTGATATCAAAACAGGTATTTACACGATTAGCATGGAAACAGAAAAACACATTTATAATACAAAACTTGTTGTAGAATAAGTTTATTATTCAAGCGTTTTGAAATTATTCTCTTCATTCACATCAGGTAAAATCTGACTTGGATCGATAGTAATTGATTCAATTTCCTTGTATTTCGCGGGAATTAAAACCTTATGTTCTTTTCTCGCACTTGACCAAGTCGGAAGTAGTTCGGTGGGATTGTTAAAATCAGTTTTAATATTGTTTGTAAGGTCTACTGGAATATAAAAGTACCTTTTACTTCCGTTTTTGAGCAGAACTTCAAGTTCGATAGGTACAGGTATTCCTTCTCTTGACAGGCTAAGTTCAATGCCTGTTTTTCGTTTAATAACTGATCCTAGACCGACATCAATTGTATGGGTTGTATTGAGCCAATAATTTTGAAACCAAGTTAATTCCATTCCACTGACATCTTCAAAAATTTTAACAAAGTCATTAGGTTCAGGGTGTTTGAAACTCCACTTTTCATAGTATCTCATAAAGCCTTCTTTCATTCTATTATCACCAATAATGTAACGAATCATCTCTGGAAAAAGCTGACCTTTAAAATAAGCAGCATTGTAATAAGCATAATCCTCCATAAAATGGTTAGCTGCAGTTGCAATGGGTTCTTCAGTTGAAATCATTCTCATCCAGGAATAGGAACTGTAAGCATCTCTAGCCGGGAATATTTCATTATTGAATATGTTAGCGATTCTGGCTTCCGCGTAACAAGTTATTCCTTCATCCATCCAATGGTGTAAATTTTCATCCGAACCATATATCCCATAAAAGTAATTATGCATGAATTCATGACATGCTGTATTATAAAAATCACTTCTTGAGGCTTCAAGCATTGTACACATAGGATATTCCATATAGCCTTCACCTCCTTGAATAAATGAAAATTGAGGATAAGGATATGGACCGAATTCCTTTTTACAAATAGCATATGATTTTTCCCAATTTTTAATTAAATCTTCCCACTGATCCTTATTGTAGTTGCCATAAAAAAATTGAAATTCAACACCATCAATTGTCTTTTTATCATATGTCCAATCTCGTTCTGCTGCCCATGCAAAATCATGTACATTTTGTGCTGTAAATGTCCAATTTACCCTGTTAGATTTAACAGGTGACCCATCAGAATTTTTCCATCCATTTGGAGTATATGTTTTATTCAATGGTTGACCCGTGCCGGCAATTGTAAATGATGAATCACAAACTATATTGACTTGAAAATTTCCGAATGTACCTGCGAACTCTCTGCCAAAATATGGATCTGTATGCCATCCTTGTTTGTCATAACGACAAATTTTGGGATACCATTGTGTGAAAGTGAAATCCGTTCCGGCAGTATTATTTCTGCCAGAACGATTCAAACATTTTGGAATGTAGGAAACAAAATCAAGATTAATTTCCGCTTTACCTCCTGGTAATATTGGTTTGGTCAATTTAACTTTTCCAATTGATTCGAAAACAGCTATTTCTAAAACTTCATCATTCACAATGATACTTGAAACCCAAATACTTCCAAATTCATCCGCTTGAATTTCTTTTTGGTCATTGTTTTGAAATTCAAAGGCATGACTACCTTTTACGAAAGCATTCCAATATAAATGAAGGTATATTTCTTTTAACGTATCTGGAGAATTATTTTCGTAAATAATGGTTTCATGACAAACAGCCTTATTTTCTTTATCATTTAAATCAGCATCAATAAGGTAATCGACAGTTTGCTGCCAATAATTCGTTTGTGCATGAAATGTTAAGACTCCAAAACTTAATAAACTTGATACTAAAAATACTTTTTTCATTCCAAAATTATTTATGTCCAAAAATGCGCTGTTATTTTTGATTATTTATCATTTAATCGCTAAATATTAAGATTAATTTCAATTATTCCAATTTAAGATCAGAATTATTGTATTCCTTGCTTTGATCATTCATTACTTTCAAAAATAGGATGATAAATTAAAAAGGACTTAAATCCGTTTTCTTCAAAAATGACAGAAGCGCTTTTGTAAGCCTCACCAATATTACAAGTAACACTCATATAATCTTCAATAAATTCAGCTTTCGAAAATTGAGGTATTGAATAACTGTATTGGCAATAACTATCAAAGAAAGATTGTGGCTGTTCATTAACGAATAAGTTGCCAATTTTAAATTCTGAAGATGGCAAATCAACTATATCACAAGCGCTAGTATGTGTGGACACGAAAGTGTTTAATTGGTTCCCAAGATGAAAAGTAGTACCGGGAATAGCAACAGCACCGATAAAAAATCCTTCTTCATTTTTATGATCATAAATATCCATCCTTAAATAGGAGTGCACTACACCTTTTATTTTAAATGATTTGGGAACCCTTGAAAGGTATAATGTATAAATACCCTTATGTAACTCAAATTCATGCAAAACACTTACAAATTCGCCATTATTTGTACCATCATTTCCTCCTGACTTACAAAATCCAGTTTTTGAACGAAACATGGATTTAGGAGTTCTTTCATCATATCTTTTTAAATAAAAAGCATAATCAATTTCGCTTGGACTGATTTTTTTTCCTTCGTGCTTTCTGGTTCTAAAGCCCTCGGTTTTATTCATTATACCTGCGCTAACCTGTACTCCATTAATAGTAAATTCTCCAAGTGGAGCAATAATATATTGACTTCTATTTTTAGGTTTTTTCAAAAACTCTATGTCTATACTCATAGAATTAAGGTTTGATGAACTATCAATTTCACTAACCAAGTCAAAGAGTTTTGAATTCTCTACTACCTGATAATCATAACCAAACTCACCCTGTTCATAAACTCCAGTAGTTTTTTCACCCTTGGCATCACAGAAAGTTCCGGGACCATTTGGGAAACCATTTTTAAACATTCCTTGGTAATAACTCCCGTCATTATAGTCTAAAATACCGAATCCATGAGGAATTCCATCTCTAAATTGACCGCTGTAAATTTCTTGTGCAGAAGTAATTTGGCAAATCAAAGTTGCTGTCCCAATTAAAAGAATTGTTTTCATAACTTAAGTTTTAAAAGGTTTATAAAATGATTTCGTCCCAAGAAAACACCTACTCACTTTGACCGTATTCCTTTATATATTTTTCGGTAGTCGACCTTGTGAATAAATTATCTCCACATGAACAAATGGATAACTCAGAAATTTGAAAAAATAACAACGGAAAATAATATAAAACTATTTTAGCACTTTTGACTAATTAATAATCGAGTAAAACAGTGGCATTCCAACAGTAATGTTGATTGGAAAAGTAATCGCAAGAGCCATCGGTAAAAACAAGCCAGGGTCAGCATTAGGAACTGATACTTTCATTGCAGCAGGAACAGCTATGTAAGATGCGCTCGATGCTAATATTGCAAAAATAAATCTATTGGCTATATCGGTTGTTACTATCCCACTTAAAAAGGCAAAAAGACATCCGTTAATTAAGGGTACAATTAGTGCGAATAAAATAGGAAACATGCCATATGAAAAAAAAGACCGTAGTTTTTTACCACTTGTTATTCCCATGTCTAGAAGGAAAATAGCCAGAAAACCTTTAAATAAATCGTTGGTGAAGGGTTTTATGCCTTCTGCTTGTTTAGCATTTGCTATTAAACCAATACATAAACTACCTAAAATAAGGAGAACACTTCCATTTGTTAATGAATGATGCAAAGCACTTTTTCGTTTTATTTTGGTCGTATTTATATCAGAATAAATTGATATGAGTAATAAACCCATTATAATTGCTGGAGATTCCATTAAGGCCATGATGGCCACCATATGACCATGTAAATGAAGTTGTTGAGATTCCAAATAAGAAACAGCAGTTATAAATGTTACCGCACTAACTGATCCATAGGATGCTGCGATAGCTCCAGAATCGTATACATTTAACCTTTTCTTGAGTACAAAAAAAGTGTATAATGGAATACTCATTGAAATCAAAAGTCCGAAAATCATGGACCAAAAAATTTCTAGGCTAAAAGTTTCATGAGATAACTCCTGACCTCCTCGGAATCCAATTGCGAAAAGTAAATAAAGGGAAATAAATTTCGAAGAATTTGCAGGAATTTCCAAATCACTTTTTACATAAACCGCAAAAATACCGAGAATAAAAAACAACAAGGCCGGATTTGTTAGGTTCTCTGTTAGCAAATCTATGTTCATACCATTATTTTATATGCTGCTCTGCTCAATTTATCATTGATGGTTCTACCGAGATCAACATCAGGAAAACGTTCGGCGACAATCAAATCAAATTTAAGTTCATCCATTTCGAACAATTTAGCATAAAGATTTTTTGCTGCCTCTTTAAAATCGCCGGTTTTGGACAAGTAAAACTGTTCAGTGCAGTTCAATTTTAATTGCGGTAAAAAAGAAATTACTGCAATATTTAAATCTTTATTTTTTTCTAAAACTTCCTGAATATTGGAGGTAAGAATCAATTGTGTTTTTGGCGAGTAATGCCTTTTAAACATCCCGGGTGTGAGGATTACATTATGGCTATTAGCATTAAAGATCTTAACTCTACCAATTGAATTCTCGAGCATTTCTTTGGAAATTGCTCCTAATCGATAAATAATTACCTCATCGTTATCATACCCAATTATAGTGGATTCTAATCCGCTGAGGCATTCCCCTCCATCCAATACGACTTTTAACTCCTCTTTGAAATAATTATGCACATGTCTGGCGCAAGTGGGACTTACCCGTGTGAACGGATTCGCACTTGGAGCAACTAAAGGATACTCCAATTTATCCAGTAATTCAATTGTAAGTTGATGATTGGGGATACGAATAGCTACAGTTGGAAGATTTGCAGTAATTAAGTTTGAAATTTGTGGCTTTTTTTTCAAGAGGAATGTTAATGGCCCGGGACAAAAAGTGGACATCAATTCCGAAAGTTTATCAGGAATATCCACTACTAA
>Ga0068876_10000043_pt1 | contig 89728 bp, 81 predicted proteins | sample NOAtaG_6_FD_66442 | JGI IMG/M metagenome (GOLD analysis project Ga0068876, IMG submission 66442) | Freshwater lake microbial communities from Lake Erie, under a cyanobacterial bloom - NOAA_Erie_Diel5S_2200h metaG | ecosystem: Environmental > Aquatic > Freshwater > Lake | place: USA: Ohio, Lake...
GTCAAAATAATTCCATCGAAAATAACTATCCTCCGCCTCGGCTGTGAGAACAGACATGAGATACTGTCTGCCTTTTTGATTAGTTGGAATCAATACATCTCCTTTTTTAATTGATATGGTATCCAAATACGTTTCTGTATTTGCCTCCTTATGGTAAAAATGACCTTCATAAGGTCTGTCAATTGTGCTGAAATGACTTATTTTTTGTCGTTCTACAACTAACTGCTGATTTTCTTTAAACTGCGTAAACTGTATGTCATTCAAGATCAATAAGTACAAAATTTCTTGACATTGAGCCCCGATAATAAAGTAATCTGGTATGCTCAGGCTATCTTCCGAAACATATTTATTTTTATAAGGAATATACTTTTCATAAGGCATTTCCTGATGATATTTTAGTCTTGGTTGGCCGGTAATTTCACTCTCCGGGTGACTAAACGCAAAGCCTTTAAAGGAAATGGAATCTGCCACACTATCCAGTTGATAGTTGTAATGAAAATAATTCAAAGATGCTTGGTAAGCAAAAGCCTCTGCACGCGCTTTTTCAATTTCTTGAGAGTGACTTCCTGTGAATTGAATTAATTTATCCATAAAATCAAGCGTAGCTTGCACTCTTTGAGGAAATGGCTTTAGCATGTGCGTTTCAACGGTAAAGCTCATCGAATTGAATAAAGCAGCATATCCCATGGCATATCTTGGTAAATCATTGAATGCATGAATTCCGGATTCTGGAGTTTCTCCTAATAATTCAACATAGGGAAACAAATCCCAGTTTTTCTTTTTCAACGCTGATGTAAGCAAAGGGATGCACTGATTGTAAGTAAGGGCAGCCAATGAAGGTGCCATTCGCTGTTTCATAGATGCTATATAGGTCAAGGTGTACTGATAATCTGCTCCATTAGAAACATGGTTATCAACAAAAACATCAGGATCTAAGGCATGAAAAATTGTATAAAAGGTCTCGGTGTTTGTTGCATCCATTTTAATGAAATCGCGATTCAAATCCAGGTTTTGCGCATTTCCCCTAAACCCATATTCATCGGGTCCATTTTGATTCGCCCTGCTGTGTGAATTTCTGTTCATCATTCCACCAACATTATAAGCGGGAATAATGGCAATTACAGGCATATTTTCTTTCGGTTTCCCTGCCTTGATCCAATTCTCTATCCACAACATGCAAGCATTAACCCCATCAGGTTCTCCGGCATGAATGGCATTGTTGATAAGAACGGTGGTATTGTTTTTCGCTTTTTGAAAAGTTTTTAAAGAATCTTTGGCGGCATTAATTACGCAACAATAGATGGGCAATCCATAATCCGAATTTCCCATTTCAAACAATTTTATTTCTTTATTTTCTTTGTCCTTTTTCTTGTACCACTCGATTAATTCTGGATAAGTTGGAGTGTAATTAGCATCCCATTGCGAAAAGGAGCAGGAAGAGCCCCAATGAAGAAAAAAAAGCAATAATAAAATTTGAATTGTTCGCATTTGTTTTGATTTTGCCATTCAACGAAATTAATAAAGTCCATCGAACCAAACGTTTTTCGACGATAATTACCAAGAACTAAAATCTGAAATTGGTATTTTTGCATCATGAGAATAGATATTTTAACCGTAGTACCTCAACTTTTAGAAAGCCCGTTTGCAGCATCAATTATGCAAAGAGCACAAGACAAAGGACTGCTTGAAATTATTATTCACAACATTCGTGATTACTCTACGAATAAACATAAAAATGTAGATGATTATCAATATGGTGGTGGCGCGGGAATGGTACTATCGATTGAACCCATTGCAAGCCTTATGGATAAATTGATGACTGAAAGAAAATACGACGAAATTATCTATATGACACCCGATGGCAATTTGTTGGAACAGACCGTTTGTAATCAACTTTCACTTCAAGAGAATATAATAATCCTTTGCGGACATTACAAAGGGGTGGATGAACGAATTAGGGAACATTACATAACTAAGGAAATATCTATAGGATCATATGTGTTATCTGGTGGCGAATTGGCAGCAGCAGTTCTCGTTGATGCAATTGGCCGTTTAATCCCTGGTGTTTTAAATGATGAAACCTCTGCACTAACGGACAGTTTTCAAGACAATTTACTTTCTCCACCAGTTTATACTCGTCCACCTGAATTCAGGGGTTGGAAAGTGCCTGAAGTGTTATTATCGGGAGACTTCAATAAAATTGAAAAATGGCGAGAGGACCAAGCGTTGATGCGTACCCAACAAAAAAGACCTGATCTTCTGAATGAATAAAAAATACAATATAGAACCAGCCGTCATTGATGTTCTAAAATCAGGTGGAATAATGCTGTATCCTTCCGATACGATATGGGGTTTGGGATGCGACGCAACCAATGAAGAAGCATGTCAAAAAATCATTCAAATCAAGAAAAGAAAAGAGGAAAAGAGTTTTATTGTATTAATGGATAGCATCCAAATGTTAGAAAAATATGTGCCTGATTTTCATCCAGTTTGTTATGATTTGATTGATTTAGCTACTAGTCCCCTAACTATTATCTACCCTACTGCGAAGAATTTAGCACCTTCCATATTAGCCGCTGAAGGAACAGTTGCCATTAGAATAACAAAAGACCCTTTGTGCCTAGCACTAATCCAAACACTTAAAAAACCACTAGTGAGCACTTCCGCAAATTTATCGGGTGATCCACATCCCACATGTTATAATGATATCAGTCATGAAATCATAGCAGGATCCACAGTTGTTCTCGAGGAACGTCTGCATGAAAAAATGACCACTCCGTCAAAAATTATAAAAATAGACTTGGACGGTACAATTAAAGTTATAAGAAAATAATTTTTCAATAAACACTTTTCCGGTCAAACGCTTAATTCTCTTTATCTTTGAAATCTATGATTCGGAATTACGCCAACTCGCTTACACATCCAGTTTTCAAAGTAGTTGCTCAGATTGCCACTGAACAAGGACTTGAAGCTTATGTTATTGGTGGTTTCGTTCGCGATCTTCTATTAGAGAGAATATCTAAAGATATTGATATTGTTGTAGTTGGTAGTGGGTTAGATTTAGCACAAGCAGCAGCTGATAAATTACGGGTGAAAAAAGTATCCGTTTTTCAAAATTTTGGGACAGCTCATTTCACTTATAAAGATTTATCAGTAGAATTTGTTGGTGCTCGAAAAGAATCCTATAGATCTGAATCTAGAAAACCCATTGTTGAAAATGGAACTTTGGCCGATGATCAAATGCGAAGAGATTTCACTATTAATGCATTGGCGCTTAGCCTGCGTGAAGAAACCTTTGGCAACTTGGTGGATCCTTTTAATGGTTTGACAGATCTTGAAAAAGGAATAATTCGAACGCCATTGGATCCAGACACTACATACAGTGATGATCCGCTAAGGATGATGCGAGCGATTCGTTTTGCCACCCAGCTCAATTTCAAAATTGAAGCAAACAGTTTGCAATCAATCTATGATAATGCCAATCGACTGTCGATAATTTCGATGGAGAGAATTATGGATGAGTTCAACAAAATAGTTTTGAGTGATGAACCATCTAGGGGAATAAAATTGCTGTTTTCAACAAAATTACTTCATCATTTCTTTCCTGAATTAATAAACCTTCAAGGAGTAGAAACTATTGACGGGAAATCTCATAAAGATAACTTTTATCATACGTTAGAAGTCTTGGATAATGTTGCTAAATACAGTGATAATCTTTGGTTAAGATGGGGCGCTTTACTTCATGACATTGCCAAACCGACAACTAAAAAATTCGATCCTTCAATTGGATGGACCTTTCATAGTCATGAGGAAATTGGTGCGCGAATGACTCCTAAAATATTCAACCGACTAAAGTTACCATTGGACCAAAAAATGAAATACGTTCAAAAGTTAGTCAGATTGCACCTTAGACCAATAGCGCTTGTTAAAGGCTCTGTGACTGATTCAGCCATACGACGACTTCTAAACGAGGCAGGTGACGATATCGAAGATTTAATGATACTATGCAATGCCGATATAACTTCAAAAAACGAATTTAAAGTCAAACGCTACCGAGAGAATTTTGCAAAGGTAACTGATAAACTAAAGGCTGTAGAAGAAAAAGACAGAATACGGAACTTCCAACCTCCGGTATCTGGCGAATTAATAATGGAAACCTATGGTATTGGTCCTTGCCACGAAATTGGTTTGATAAAATCTCAAATTAAAGAAGCCATTTTAGAAGGTATTATTGAGAATGAAGTAAATGCTGCTTTCAACTATATGTTAACTATTGGAGAACGTTTAGGGTTCAAGCGGCGAAGTGAAAAGATATTCAACAAATAAATTAATTTTACAACAATAAAGTATCACAGTATGGCAGGACTAAAATTCAGGGTGCTACTCGACACTGACAACGATAGTGAAATTTTCAGAGATATTTTAATCAATGATACCGATAACTTCGAATCATTTTATAACTCAATAGTGAAAGCGTATCAGTTCAGCGGAGGTGAAATGGCCAGTTTCTATGTTTCCAATGACTCTTGGGATAAGGGTTTTGAGATCAGTCTGATGGACATGACCTATGATGATGATGACATTGATGCGCCTGCCTCAACTATGAAAGATGCGGTCATAAAAAATTTTTTAGAGGAACCCGATCAAAAGTTCATCTTGGTTTATGATTTCATGCGCATGTGGATTTTTCTCATTGAATTAATAGGTTATGAAAAAGAAGGTCCAGAAACACCACAAGTTATACTTTCTGTAGGGATGGCTCCTCCTGAAGATTCCAAAAATGCTGAAGAAAATGAGAACCTGTTTATGGGTGACATAGAGGAGGATGAAGAAGGACTAGGATTTAACGATTATGATGATGACTACGATGAAGAAGACTACAATAAATATGACGAATACGATTATTAAATGAAAAATCAAATAGGAGATCCTATAGGTTTAGCAATTGAAGATTACATAAAAACTGGTAAGCCAAAAGATATTATTGTTTCTTCGGACATTTGCGAAGATGATATTATACCAATTGAAGTGCTATTCCGTCGACTAAATGAAATGCCTGAGCTGGAAATAAAAGCTTTGGCTAATGTTAAAGGATCCGTTTTGGATGTAGGGGCAGGTACAGGAATTCATTCACTTGAATTGATGAATCGTGGCCACCAAACAACAGCTATCGACATTTCTAAAGGAGCGGTAAGCTATATGAAAAGTAAAGGTATTAACGCTCTTCACACCAATTTTTTCGATTTAAAAAATCAAAATTTTGATACAATATTGATGTTAATGAACGGAATCGGAATAGCTGGTAAACTTTCCAATTTGGAAAACACCCTCCTTCATGCTAAGTCACTTCTCAATAAAAACGGTAAAATTTTATGTGATTCTTCAGATATCAAGTACCTCTATGAAGATGAAGATGGAAGTATGTGGATAGATTTAAACAGCGAATACTACGGAAATTTCCGTTTTCAAATGAAATACAAAAAAGAAATGGGTGACTGGTTTGACTGGTTATATGTTGATTTTGACAATCTCTTTAAAGTCGCCAAAAAAACAGGTTTCAAGGCAACTAAAATATTTGATAGCGACGACCATTATTTGGCTGAATTAACCCTACTTTGACAAAATTACTAACAAAAAGTAAGATCTTGAATCACATACCTTTACGTTTCACGCTGAATATCTACAAAATACAACGGTCATGAAAATCATCATTAGCCTTTTCTTTGCAGTCCTTATAGCAGGTTGTAATACTTATTCAGAGGAAGAATTGTCTGAATTCGACCAAGAAATTCAGACATATATAGCCCAAAATAATTTAAAATGTACGAAATCAAATTCAGGACTTTATTATCAGATAAAAAAAGAAGGAGTTGGCAGTAACATCAAGTATCAAGATAGTATTCAATTTACCTATACAAGTTATTTATTGGATGGGACCTTGGTAGAAGATCAAAAGAAACCTGTACAATTTGCAGTTAAAGATTTAATTGCCGCATGGAAAGAAATTGCACTCCTTGTTAATTCAGGTTCCGAGGTCTTATTAATTACTCCTCCACAGTTGGCATATGGTGAACATGAATTAGATGATATTCCGCAAAATTCCATTTTAATTTTTGATATGAAAATCATTGGAAGAAAATAAAATATAAAAAATTGCTGAATGCGTTGTTTTAAGCATTCAAACTTCTATTTTTGTATTCATTAAATCAAATAGGCACCAAAAATGAGTGTATTAGTCAATAAAAATTCAAAAGTAATTGTTCAAGGTTTTACGGGAAGTGAAGGTACTTTTCATGCCGGACAAATGATCGAATATGGCACCAACGTAGTTGGTGGCGTTACACCTGGAAAAGGTGGGACGCAACATTTAGATCGCCCTGTTTTTAATACTGTAAGTGATGCTGTTAAAGAAACTGGTGCAGATGTATCTATAATTTTTGTGCCACCGGCATTTGCCGCTGATGCAATTATGGAAGCTGCTGAAGCAGGAATAAAAGTTATCGTGTGTATTACCGAAGGAATTCCTGTAAAAGACATGGTTATGGCTAGAGAATACATAAAAGGATTCGATTGCCGACTGATTGGTCCGAATTGTCCAGGAGTAATTACAGCTGGAGAGGCGAAAGTTGGAATAATGCCAGGTTTTGTATTTAAAAAAGGAAAAATTGGTATCGTATCAAAATCTGGAACCTTAACTTATGAAGCTGCGGACCAAGTGGCAAAAGCAGGATTAGGGATTACCACTGCCATTGGAATCGGTGGAGATCCAATAATTGGAACTACCACAAAAGAAGCAGTGGAATTATTGATGAATGATCCAGAAACTGAAGGTATTGTAATGATTGGTGAAATCGGTGGAAATTTGGAAGCTATAGCTGCAAAGTGGATTAAGGAAAATTCTAGAAAACCTGTTGTTGGTTTCATCGCAGGAGAAACTGCTCCTAAAGGTAGAACAATGGGCCATGCAGGAGCAATTGTTGGTGGAGCTGATGATACGGCTGAGGCAAAAAAACGTATCATGAGAGAATGTGGAATTCATGTTGTTGATTCCCCTGCTCATATCGGAAAGAAGATGGCTGAAGTACTTGGCGTACTTGCTTAAGAATATATACTGAGTATGAATAAAAAAGGCGGTAAAACCGCCTTTTTTAATTTTAGAATATCCAATTATTTTTTTGTGTATTCTTTGAATTCCATTTTGTCAGAATCAAACGTAAATAAAGGCAATAAAACATTCGATTTGTCTTTATCAATCATCCTGTCATATAAATACTTAGCGATATCCAATCTATCAGAGGCATAAGTAAGCGTCTCTACAATTTTATAGGCCTGATTAGCTGTAACGCAATAGTTTTTCAAATCTCCCAAAATTAATTCAACTTTATCAGCGTCAAAAGTCAATCCTTTGATGTCATTTACAAAAGTGGCATCATCAACCAAAATATTCTTACAACTTATTGAAGAACCATTACTTGAACTACCTGTATTCGCGTAGTTGCTGTTGCTGTTTGTTGTATTTATGTTGTTATTAAAATTTCCAGAAGATGAAGATGAAGATGAAGTCTGAGTAGTAGTGGTAGTTATTGTAGTTGAAGATGATGAAGATGAGGATTGATTCATGCTTGTACTATTAGTATTCGAATTGGTATTCATGCCCATACCATTCATATCAATATTCATATTCACCCCTCCGGTAGCATTATTGTAAGTTGGATCATTCACATTAACATTCATGTTTACACCTCCTGAATTACTATTCATTGCAGGATCCGTTACATTTACATGCATACTTATTCCTCCTGTACCACTATTCATAGTAGGATCAGTAACATTTACACTCATATTCATTCCGGCAGTTCCAGTTTGATTTCCTTGGTCTGAAACATTAACATTCATATTCATATTCCCACTATTCTGCGTGGTTGTTTGATTGGTTACATTGGTTTGTGTGCTATTTACCTGAGTGGCTTGGCTGCCAACTCCCATATTAAGTGATACGCCACCATTTACATTCCCATTATTTTGTGCATTAGACGAATTGTTGGTGGTAGTGGTTGTTGTAGTTGTAGTTACAACAGTCTGATTTGTAGGAACGGCATCTGTAAAAACAGAAGCATCCGAAGCACGATAAACAACAGTTGTTGGCTCTGTCAGCACCCCTTGAGTAGGAACCATACTGACTAACTGAAGTTTGCCCTTCCCTTTCTTAAAAATGATTTTCGTAGTGACATCAGAAGGTGCATCAAACATTACGGTTTTATCAATATCAGCGGTAACGCCATCAGCGAAAATTATTTTTATCGCATAAGAACCGTTTTTAATTCCACTGATGAAAACATTAGTTTTAGGTGCTGAATTTTGCTTAATACCATTCATAATCGTGTAAAACTGCTTACCATCATTGCTGAAAATGGTAAGGTTACTTTGAGCAACAGCTAAAACATCTATCAATAACAATGAAACAATAAAGAGTAATTTTTTCATTTTATAAATTTTAAGAATACGAATTTACTACAAAACAACGGACAAGCAAATGTTTAATTAACCTTGGTTAAAATTAAATAGTTTGTATTTTTGGTACGAATGAACTACGTAATCGTCGATATTGAAACCACCGGCGGAAGCCCAAAATCCTCCAAGATAACCGAGATTGCGCTTTACAAGCACGATGGCGAAAAAATTGTCGACGAATTTATTACACTAATTAATCCCGAGATTCTCATTCCAGAATTTATCATTCGCCTGACAGGGATCACCAATTCAATGGTCGAAAATCAACCTCGTTTCTTTGAGGTTGCGAAAAAAATTATTGAATTTACGCAAGATTGCATCTTCGTTGCCCACAATGTAGGATTTGATTATGGTATTATTCGTCAAGAATTTAAGTCACTGGGCTACGACTTTCGATTACCACATCTTTGCACGGTAAGAGCAGCTAGAATTGTTTTCCCAGGATTACCCTCCTATAGCTTGGGTAAATTAGCTCGAAATTTGAATATAATAATTGAAGGAAGGCACAGAGCAGGTGGTGACGCTTTGGCAACGGCACATTTGTTTACAATGCTTATAAAACAAGATAAAAAACAATTATCTTCATTTATACAGGAAGAAATCAACCCAAAGATCCTTCATCCAAATTTAGACATTGATACATTAGATAATTTACCCTCGAAAACAGGAATTTATAAGTTTTTCAATGAAAATAACCAATTGATTTACATTGGTAAAAGTAAGCATATCAAGCAACGAGTAGACCAACACTTAAGAAATTCCAAAACCAAAAAAGGTATTCAAATGAGGGGCGAAATCATGCGGATAGAATTTGAAATAACCGGATCTGAACTTATTGCCTTATTTAAAGAATCACAATTAATAAAAAAGCATAAGCCGATTTTTAACCAACAACTTAAAAAAAGCAAATATCCATTTGGCATATATGATTATATAGATGACCTTGGTTATTTAAGACTTTATATTGACAACACTTCGAAAAAACAAGCTATACCATTGTCAAGTTTTTCTAATAAAAAAGAGGCTATTGCAAGTTTAACTTATTGGTGTGAGGAATATCAATTGTGTCAAAAACTTTGCGATTTATATACTACTAAAAATGCATGTTTTCATTATACAATAAAAAAATGTTTGGGCGCCTGCATAAACGAAGAAAATGTTGACATTTATAACGACAGAGTAAATTCATTAGTTAATAAATTAACTTTTGAACATGATCACTTTTATGTTATAGATAAAGGACGACAGAAAACTGAAAAAAGTATAATTTATATCAATAAAGGAAGAATCATTGGTTTTGGTTATGCACCTTTTCATTTCAATCATTTACCACCAACTAAGTGGGAACGTTTTATTGAGCGGATCACAGAAGATAGAGATGCGAAGCAAATTTTATTAGCTTATCTGAGAAAAGGAAATGAATTAAAAATAACCCATTTATAATAAAAAAGCTGGATTTCTCCAGCTTTCATCTGAATGGTAATACTTATTTATGATCTCAATTTCTTAGAAAAATCAATTAGGATAGGCGTTGCAACGCATAGTGAAGAGTAAGTACCAATAACAACTCCTACTAACAATGCAAACAAGAACCCTTTGATTGCAGGGCCACCAAATATGAACATGATAAGAACTACTACAAACAAAATCATTGATGTATTAAATGTTCTACTCAAAGTTGTATTTAATGACTTATTAATGATTTCTTTATGATTGTCTTCGCTGCTACTGGCTTTAAGATTTTCCCGAATCCTATCAAATACAATAACTGTATCGTTCATCGAGTAGCCTATTACAGTGAGAATTGCAGCGATAAATGCCTGGTTTACATCTAAACTAAACGGCAAGTAACCATGCAATAATGAAAAGATGGAAATAACGAAGAACGCATCATGGATTAATCCGATTATAGCTCCAAAAGAATACTGCCATTGACCAAATCTGATTAATATGTAGCCAAAAATTGCTGTTAATGAAAGAACAATCATTATAATGGACTGAACCGAGAGTTGATTAGAAATAGATGCACTAATGCTCCTGGATTCTAAAATCTCGTAATTTCCTAATTTATCTTTACATTCCTCCAGAGCTTTATTCAACTTACCCTCTACCTCCTGTTTAGCACCATCTTTATTAATTAGATAGTTGGTAACAATCTCCACATTATATTCATTGGATTTTGTTTTCAAGTCAATTGAAGCTACTTCACCATTTTCAACGAAAACTGCAGACAATTTTTCTCTGATATACTCAATATCTGCAGGATTTTCGAATTTAACACCGAAAGTTCGTCCACCGGTAAACTCAACACTAGTTTTCAGTCCTCGGGTAGTTATTGCAATTACACCTAAAACAGATACGGCTATTGAGAAAATGTAAAAATATTTTCTCTTGCCTACCCAATCAAAATTCATATTTTGAAATAAGCCCCTGGATAGCTTCGTGAAAAATGTGATGTTCTTACCTTTTTCAAGCCAAGTATTAATAATCAAACGAGAAATAACGATTGCAGAGAATAATGAAGTGAAAATACCAATGATAAGGGTAACAGCGAAGGACTTGATTTCACCTGTACCAAAATACCAAAGAATAATAGCTACCAATAAATGGGTTACGTTTGCATCAATAATAGACGGCAACGCTTTTTTAAATCCAATAGAAACAGAACCTTTTAAATCTACCCCTCTGTATTGTTCTTCCCTAATTCGTTCAAATATTAGGATGTTCGCATCGACGGCCGTACCTATAGTAAGAACAATACCCGCAATACCCGCCAAAGTCAAAACTGCACCGAATTCTGCCAAACATCCGAAAATGAATATTACGTTAGCTACTAGGGCAATATTCGCAGACAAACCAGATTTACCGTAATAAAAATACATGTACAATAAAACTGCTAAAAATGCAATCCCGAAAGAAATAAGTCCAGACTGAGAGTTTTCTGCTCCAATAGTAGGCCCTACTTTTGTTTGTTCTTTTATGACACACGGAGCTGGCAATGCACCTCCGTTAAGTAAAGCAGCTAAATCATCAGCCTCATTTCTGCTGAAAGATCCAGAAATCTCTGTTTTACCACCTGTAATAACATTTTTAACTACCGGAGCGCTATATACCACTCCATCCATTGAAATAGCCACAATTTTTCCGACGTTATCACGTGTCATTTCTGCCCACTTATTGCTACCCTCGTCAGTCATGGTAACACTAACTGTTATTTCTCCTTTATCACTTAGGTCCCTTTTTGCGAATTTGACATCCTTACCTCCAACTCTTGCTTTGCCACCCTCGGGAACTTTAACAGCATAAAGAATGTATACCTTTTCTTCATCATCTTCATTAATTTTATCAGGCTCAGCACCCCACATGAACTTTAAATTTAGTTCATCAAATACCGCTAAAATATCTTTTCTGTTAAGGATTTCGTCTACTGCCAATTTATCTTCAACAGCTACAGTTCCGACTGCACCAACACCCCCAACACTTACCATCTCACCTAAACCTCTCTGATTTCCTTTGGATGATGAATTTAGATTATCCGACAAATTTTCATTTTTCTTGGTGGTATCTGCACCATCTTTCTTTGGCTCTTTATCGGTTCCTTTGTTTTCGATAGGTGCACTTTTTGAAAGATTAACAGCTTCGGACCACTTTACATTGAATTCGTTGGCATTATCTCCCTTACTAAACCAATAAGTCTCATAAAACTCCAAATTAGCAGTTGATTGTAATTTTTGAGCTACCGTTGCTTCGTCCTGCACACCAGGAAGTTCGATGTACAATCTATTATTTACTTGGTCACGCTGAATGTTTGGTTGAGCAACACCGAACTGATTAATTCGACGTTCCATAATATCCTCTACTCCTTCCATTGATGAAGAAGCAATTTTTCTAAGAAAAGACTCTACTTCAGAATCGGTAGATTTTGCACTTAAACCTTCCATTTCGGAGGTTTCGAAAAGTCGAGCCAAGGGCTGATTGTTCTTTTTTGAATTTTCAGCTACAAAGATAGAGATGAAATCTCCGCCTTTCGAATTGTATATTTCTTTAGCACTTTCATATGGAATCTTGAAACGCGGATTTTTAGGGTTTCTCGCGAAATTCTGAACCAGATCCGGTGTTGAAATCTCTAAAGTAACACTCATACCACCTACTAAATCAAGTCCGAGTGCCAAACTTTTTCTTTTGCATTCTTTGAACGTTGAACCAAATATTGGATAAACCGCAGAGTCCGCCTTATTTTTTAAGATATGATTAATCAATGCAGCCTTAGCAATTGCCTCACCCTCTGGTTTCTTGAAATTGGCATAAGTACCGTTAGGTAAAAGGGCACTATCTCCGGTTTCTTTAGCCTTCAACTTTAATTCTTGTACTTGCTCTTCAGCTTCGATTTCAGCATTCCTTTCAACCGCATTGGTTACAAAGGTATCTGACAATCTGAACAAACAGGCCAATGTAAATGCTATCGATATGAACCAAAAAAAACGTTTATTCTGCATTTCTTCTAAAAGTTAGTTAAATTTTAAGCCTGCAAATATAGGATTTCAGATTATTAATGACAAAAAAGAAACCATCAATTTGTTTTAAAATTGAAATTTTAGCCTGTTAAATAACTTTTTTCTAAGATAAATTCAACAATTTTCAGCAAATTGAATGACATTAAGGGCATATTGATCCCATGAATTTATTTGCTTTCTTTTTGAAATATTCTGTTTGAATTTTGTGTCCAATTGGTTTTCAAAATAATTAAGAATGGCAGATTTCAATGCTTCTGTATCTTCAGGAGGAATGATTAAACCCATTTCATTAGGGATTACTGTCTCTTTCAATCCCCCAACATTCGTGGCAATAATTGGTACCTCATAAAAAAATGACGTCGCAGTTATCCCTGATTGTGTAGCAGATCGGTAAGGTAAAATGCACAGATCAGCAACTGAGAAATAAAGATGAACCTTATCATCAGGAATATATTCATTAAAAAAATGAATATTTGGATTTGACGAATTTGAAATTTTTTCGTGATAAACGGCTGCATCTCCGTAAACTTCGCCGACAATAATCAATTGATAACTTGTATCAAGTGAACTAAAAGCATCTATAAGGATATCCAATCCTTTGTATTCTCTTATTATTCCGAAAAAAAGTAACGTTTTTTTATTGCTCTCTATATTTAGAATTTTTGCTGCCTCGAATCGAGAAATTTTATCTCCAAAATGATCGTACCAAGGATGTTCAATGAGAAGGCATTTGGCATCAGGACGAATAGACAAAACTGCTTGCTGAACTGCTTGTGACATCACCACAAAACCATCGTAATTGTAAATGAATTTTTTATTCAATCGTGAATCAAAAAATCTTTTTTCATGTGGGATTAAATTGTGAACGATTGCAATTTTTTTGACGTTTTTAGGCAATGATTTAGCCATTAATCTCATAAAAACTGAAAAAAAAGACATCCAATAATTGGTAATAAAAATATCAGGATTGGATTGTCTAATTTTTGCCGCTGAGCTATTGTAAGTCAATGGATTGAATGTACTTACAATTCGTTTTGCAGGAATAGGGTCAGTCTTATCATCTTCATCCACAAATTGAGTGGTTCCTGGAAATAAAAATTTGGGATATTGATTTTTAAACGTAAAAGCCTCTATGTTAACTATTTTCTCTAGGGAACGAAACAATCTGGCATTAAATTGCGCTATCCCCCCCCGAAATGGGTAAAATGCAGAGAAAATAGCTACTTTCTTACTTTTTACTCCAGCATTATTGTTATTCAACACCATGATTTAAATAAGCATAATAAATCTCAGATCCCGACTGCACGTTCATGGTATCAAAACCAATTATTTTCAAATCTTTATAATATTTATGAACCAAACCTACCCCTTTTGCATAAACTTCATGTTTCTTTTTTCTATCAATCATGGAAAAAAAATCATCTTGTTCAACTGTTAATGTACTATCAAAGTTTGCATTATTCAAGAATTTAGATTGATGAACATCAGCATAATACCACTCCTCAGCTGCAAATGCATTGAAGCTGTTTGGATTCCAAGATTTTCCTACTTGAGGGGAGAAAACTAATTTAACAATACGCTGATTTTCCTCAATTAGTTCAGCCCTATTATCAATTGTAATTGCCGTCCAAATATCTTTTAATTCCCAATTCAATAAATTGTTTGCCCGTGTGTAACGTAAAAAAGTGTAGCATAATCGACCACTATTATCTTTAATTGTATCTCCAACAACTGTTTTTAAAAAATATTTCGTTGTATCGTGCTGAATTGCTGCATTTATATCATGTTTTATTTCCGTTACCTCGTATTCAATAAATTTACCTTTAGACAGTCCAAAATATTCAACATGAAAATCGATTTTACTCACATCTTTTTCACATGATTGAAGACTAAAGAATGAAACTAGAATAAAAAATGAAAAAATTAACTTACGCATAAAAACGAATGTAATTAAAAAAACTATTGATTGGGATCAATTCCATTTTTTTTGAAATACTCTAGTTTAGCATCTAAAACCTTACCCTCCAATTTTTCACCATTGAAATAATAAGATTTCCCTATTTCTTTACCTGTTTCATCATAGCTATATTGCCATCCATGTTTTATTCCCATTTTTAATCTTTCTTCCAACATTTTATTTCCATTAGGATGAAACTTTGTCCAAACTCCTGTTCTAACATCATTAGAATAGCTGCCCTTTTCCTTTATTTTCCCTGACAGAAAATAAGCAAAATAGTCACCGTTTAATTTCCCCTTTTCATAATTTGCCTCAGCAGCAATAACATTTTGCAAACCGTTAGTTGCATCCTCCAAATAGAAGGTGGTTTTTTTACCATGCAATAAATCATCCTTAAAAGTTTCGGTAAACAATAAAAAATTGCGCTCATTAAAATTTGACCATACTGAATCTTTTTTCTGATTACGATAAATTCCAAAGGACATTAATTCACCATTTTCAAAATAGAAAAATGCTTCTGAACGTTTAGCATCTGTGCCATGATTAATTTTAGCCTTAACAGCTCCGCTTTCGTAATAATAAATAAAAGTACCAGTAGGAATATTGTCTTTAAATTGACCTTTGTATTGTAAAACAGAAGAATTAGGAAAAGATTTTGACCATGCTCCTTGTTTTTTCCCCTTACTGTCAACAGTGTTTTGAGAAAAACAACAAATCAATTGAAAGTTAAATAAAAACAAAACAATATATTTCATATTTCTATAAAATGAATTAATTCTGATAACTGATTAATTGTTAGATCTGCCTCAACATTTTTTTCTTCATGGGCCAAAATTCTGACTGTTTTCATACCAAGTTGCTTGCCAAAAATAATATCTGAATCTGTATCACCAACCATAATAGATTTACTAAAATCTACACCTTTATGTTGCCTTTGTGCCAATAATGCCATACCAGGTTTTGGTTTTCTCAATTGATTTTGCGGAGATTTTATTCCTGGGGCATAATAGCATTTTGTAATGAATCCACCATGCGCATTAATTTCCATTTCCATAAAACGATGAATGTCATTTAAGTTACTTTCAGACATCAACCCTTTCCCTACCCCTTGCTGATTCGTTACTACAAAAATATAACCGAAACTTGATGAGAAATTCGCAATAGCTTCTCTTACACCAGGCAAGAATTCGAACTCTTTTACAGATTTCACATAATCATTATCCAAACGGACATTAATTACACCATCTCTATCAAGAAACAAGCTCCATGAATCATCGATTTTCCATTTGGACATACTAGCATTCCTTTTCTACGAGATAAACATTTCTTGAAGATGAATTTCTTCCTATCATTTCAGCAAGGAAACCAGCTAGAAAAAACTGAACGCCAATAACCATCGCAACTAAAGCGATGTAGAACTCCGTTCTCTCTGCAATTAATCTGGCCGACTTATCGATAAATAATTTATCGATTCCGATAAATAGAGCAAAAGCAAAACCAATTAGAAACATCAAAGTACCAATAGCACCAAAAAAATGCATGGGTTTTTTTCCAAATTTACCCATGAAAACTACTGAAAGCAGATCTAGGGGTCCGTTTAAAAATCTATTCAAGCCAAACTTTGTAGTCCCATATTTTCGAGATTGATGTTGTACTATCTTTTCTCCTATTTTAGTGAAGCCAGCATATTTTGCTAATGCCGGGATGTACCGATGCATATCTCCGTATAATTCGATACTTTTTACAACTACATTTTTATAGGCTTTTAAACCACAATTAAAATCATGCAAATAAATACCGGTTAATCTTCTAGCGGCCCAGTTGTATAGTTTGGTGGGCAAGGTTTTAGAGATAGGATCATAGCGCTTTTTTTTCCAGCCGGACACCACATCAAAATCTTCCTCAACAATCATTTTATATAATTCAGGGATTTCATCAGGAGAGTCTTGCAAATCTGCATCCATTGTGATTACAACCTCACCAATAGCCAACTCAAATCCTTTGTGTAAAGCAGCTGATTTGCCGTAGTTCCGTTGAAATTTCACGCCACGAACAGAAGAATTATTGTCATTAAGTTGTTCAATCACCTTCCATGAACCATCTTTACTTCCATCATCAACGAAAATAATTTCATAATTATATCCATTTTCCTTCATAACTCTTACGATCCAATCATGAAGTTCTGGTAAAGATTCAGCCTCATTAAAAAGAGGAACAACAATAGATATATCAATATTTTTCTCCACTATTAATCGCTAAATATTGCACAAATATACGCATTGCATTTTAGGCAATATTAAAGGCTCATTTTTATGTTCCACAATCAGTTTTTAACAACCTTAAATATCCGTTCTCCTAAAAACAGTATATAGAAACCAGAAGGAACTGAATTCAATTCAACCATTTGATGACTAGTTGTGATCTCTCCTGAAAAAAGAACTTTCCCTTCCGTATTGTACAACTGAAAATCCAACCCAAGTCCAGCATTATCAATGAAAAAGGAACTAGAAAATGGATTAGGATAAACAGAAGGATACAATGGATCTTGGGTTGATAAATCAAGTACGTTCGCGTTGGAGACATGGAAGTAATCTATTCCGGCTTCTGTAATATTAACATTAGGGTCCAAATCAGAAGTTCTGAAGGACACCTGCATGGAATTGGTCAGTGAAATATAGTCCAATAATCGAATGCTTTTAGGTATCCATTGATAAAAGTCACTTTCAACAGAACCCGTCTGATCGATCACCACCGATGTAAGTCCGTTAGAAACAATAACTTTCAAAGTGTCATCAGGAGGATTTCCATGCATACAATAAAACCATCTTGAAAAATTGATATGAGGATCACTGTATGCAGTTAAGTCCATACTTGGCGAAGTCAATAATGTAAAACCTCCGTCAACATCATCAACATCTGGGTTAAGGGAAGCGTCATTTCCGGTAACATATGCTTGGCCGTTACAATCGAAATCCATATCAACACTTGGTGCTGAATTGGTACTTGAACCGAATGGTATTCCTCTTTCCCAATTTCCCGTAGTGGCTGTGCCACTAACTTGCCATCCTAAGTCAAAAGTGAATTCATCATGGTAACCCTTGGTTAATTCTACTGTAATTGTTAAGGTTGAATTCTCAATGGATTGTTCAAAACAATTGGTGTAATAACCCCATTTACCTACCGATATCCAATAGGGCTCCTGGTAAAATAAAGTTAAATTCTCCTGACCTAAACCATTGCTAATTCCGGTGTGCTCAATTAACTCTGCTTTCAATGAAATCTGAGCATCAGAAATAGGAATTCCTGTAACGCTTTCAACAACATTAACCGTTAAATTATATTGTGGAATTGGCGTCAACTGCACATTAAAATTCGTTACTTGGCCTTGAGGAAGTGAAACAGTGTGGACCTGAGGAAAATAACCGACTTTCGAATAACTCACATTATACGTGCCCGATGCATTTATTCCTGTTGCATAATTTCCGTTTATCTGAGAATAATCCGATTGGTCGTGGCCAATTATTTGAACCTTAACATTGTCAACGGGAGTAAGAATTGACGCATCTGTTACGATACCTTCGAGATAAGCAGCAGGAACGTATGTTGGTCCCAAAATAAATAAACCTTTAGTAATATCTGAAGCAAGAATAGTTCCTGAAGGCAGAAAAGGATAAACACCCCAGCATCCATCGAAACCAGCAGTTTGCGTTGGATAAGTGTCAAACTGGCCTACTTTAATCAAGTTGTTAGGGTGTGTAGCATCATGAATGACAATTCCATCTGAATAGTAACTGGTAACAAGATAATTTCCGAGCACATGGGTATTATGTGGAATTACGCCTTGTCCAGGAGAATTTTGAATTCGGTCAACTTCAAAAATATTGGAAGGGTCAGTAATGTCATAAGCCGCAATAAACGCACCTGATATCTCGTCTGTTGTAAAAACGTATTGACCGTTATCAGAAGGCCAAATATTGTGCGTAAAGGTATTCGGGGTAGTTTTAGTTCCAATTAATAAAGGATTTGATTTATTCGATACATCAACCAGGCTAAAAAAACCATCTGCAATATGAGCTAAAAACATGGTGTCATTGCGAACATAACCATCGTGAACGTACCAATTATCAAATTGACCAACTTCAGTAGGAGACATCGGATTGGATTGTAAGTTCAAGATAATCACCCCTCCATTTCCACGATTGGAACCAAAAATGTACCCATAGCCATTGTTATCCATGAAGCAAGTATGCGCAGATTGCCAAGGATTTCCTAAAGGACCTGTATAAACCGAAGTTGGTAAATTATTTGAAAGCGGTAATGGTGACAAATCAATAATCAACAAGCCATCCTGTGCTTCAGTGGTAATGTATGCGTAATTACCGTAGACACAAGGATCTCTCCAAATGGATTCCGTTCCGGCTATCCAAAAAATTTCTTGAGGGTTAGTTGGATTGGTAACATTAACAATCGAAGTTCCTTTGGAAGTGCCAACAATTGCATATTCATTGCCCACTTCATCAACATAACCCCAAACGTCATTTAGGTTAGCTCCATGTAAGGCTTGATAGTCAATATGAGAAAGTGAATCAACATTCAATTGAGCCCAAAAAGTATTACTCAAAAAGGCTAAAAAAATCAATAAAGCATATTTCATTTCGACAAAATAAATTCGGTTAAATTTAACGAAAAACCGATTTAAATCAAAGAATAAACAATAGGGCAAATATGAAAATCAATATGATTACCAAGTATTGCCATATATCAACAAAATAAGGAAAATATTTTTTGTAAAATTCTTTGAAATTCATTTGTTAAATATAGCATATTTTTAAAATTTAAATTTCTCCTCAACTACTATTCATCCTATCATTTGACGGATCAAAATGATTATATTTGTCATTGTAATTGCGAACGCTATGGCAAAAGAAAAAACCATTGAGACTAAAGAAACATTAGATTTTCAATCCTTCAGAAATGAAGTATTAGAAGATTACCGTTTAGCCTGTATTTCCAGAGAGGCATCTCTGCTGGGTAGAAAAGAAGTGCTAACTGGTAAGGCAAAATTTGGAATTTTCGGCGATGGTAAAGAACTCGCTCAAATCGCATTAGCAAAGCAATTTAGGAATGGTGATTTTCGCTCGGGCTACTACAGGGATCAAACCTTAATGATGGCAATCGGGCAGCTAACTGTACAGCAATATTTTTCTGGTCTTTACGCGCACACTGATGAAGACATTGAACCTCAATCTGCCGGCCGACAAATGGGTGGTCATTACTCAACTAGAAGTTTAGATAAAGATGGTCTATGGAAAAACTTAATGTCACAAAAAAACAGTTCGGCTGATATTTCACCTACTGGGGGGCAAATGCCAAGACTACTTGGTTTGGCTCAAGCTTCGAAGATATATAGAAATAATCTCCAATTAAAAGAATCCGAGGAATTTAGGAAATTCAGCAATGGAGGCAATGAGGTGGCTTTTGGAACCATCGGTGATGCTTCTACTTCAGAAGGAATGTTTTGGGAAACGATTAATGCTGCTGGTGTCTTACAGGTTCCTTTGGTAATGTCTGTATGGGATGATGGATATGGAATCTCCGTCCCAAGAGAATTTCAAACAACCAAAGGAAGTATTTCTGAAGCTTTAGCTGGAATGCAGCGGACTAAAGACAAGACAGGCTATGAAATTTTCATAACGAAAGGTTGGGACTATGCTCATTTGTGCGAGACATACGAAAAAGCTGTAGACATTGCAAGAACAGCGCATGTTCCTGTATTGGTGCATGTAAAAGAAGTTAATCAACCACAAGGTCACTCTACATCAGGATCTCATGAAAGGTATAAATCCGCTGAAAGACTAGAATGGGAATCAACATTTGACTGCATTGTCAAATTCAAAGAATGGATTCTAAATTTCAATAGTGAAGGAAATATTATTGCTACTGAAGAAGAGCTAGAACACATTCAAAAAGAAGCTAAAACGAAAGTACGGGATGACAAAAACGTTGCTTGGAAATTATTCACTGAAGCTATTCAAAAAGAATATAATGAGTTGATTCCGATATTGAAAAATGTTGCTTTAGTATCTCCAAGTAAAGTTTTTATTGAAAAAGAAATTGAACATCTGGAGAAAGCTTTTGAGCCTGTAAGAAAGGACATTTTAGGTAGTGCTAGGAAAGTTCTCAGGATCATTCGAAATGAAAATTCAGCCGAAAAAGTAGCGCTTTCGAGTTGGTGCAAAAGGCAACTAGAAGTTAATTTTGATAGATACAGTTCTCATTTATATTCGGCTTCTGATCAATCGGCACTCAAAATTAAAGGTGTTCCTCCGAGTTACGAGGGATCAATTGGAATGGAAGATGGTCGAATAATTTTGAGGGATAATTACCGTAAGATTATGCAAAAAAATCCTCAAGCATTGGTATTTGGTGAGGATGCTGGGAAAATTGGTGGTGTTAATCAAACTTTAGAGGGCTTACAGGAAGAATTTGGTACGCTTCGCGTAACTGATACAGGAATTCGTGAATGCACTATTATTGGTCAAGGAATTGGAATGGCCATGCGTGGACTTCGTCCAATTGCCGAAATCCAATATTTAGACTATTTGCTTTATGCTATTCAAATAATGTCTGATGATTTATCGACCGTTCAATACAGAACAAAAGGCGGACAGAAAGCTCCATTAATCATAAGTACTCGCGGACACCGTCTAGAAGGAATTTGGCACAGTGGCTCACCTATGGGAATGATCGTGAATTCGCTCAGAGGAATGTACGTTTGTGTTCCAAGAAACATGACTAAAGCCGCTGGGTTTTATAATTTACTGATGGAAGCAGATGAACCAGCTTTAGTTATTGAACCACTCAATGGATACAGAACAAAAGAACCCGTACCGACAAATATCGGCGATTTTAAGGAGCCTATAGGAATTCCAGAAATTGTTCGTGAAGGAGATGACCTAACGATTGTTTCCTATGGTTCGACATTTAACCTTTGTGAAGTTGCCGCAAAACAACTGTTGGAGTTGGGTATAAGTGTAGAATTAATAGATGTTCAGACCTTATTGCCTTTTGATATCCATCATGCAATTAAAAAATCCTTGGCTAAAACAAATCGTTTGTTAATAGTGGATGAGGATGTAAGCAGTGGTGCATGCGGGTTTATTTTAGATAAAATATTAGTTGAACAAAAAGGATATTACTTACTTGATTCAGCACCTGAAACATTGAGCGCTAAGGATCACCGTCCGGCTTACGGAAGTGATGGTGACTATTTTTCAAAACCAAGCATTGATGATATTGTAGAAAAGGTATATGCTATGATGCATGATGCTGATCCCAAAAATTTCCCGCCGATTTATTAAAAATGGATTTTGAATCGTATCATAACTATTTCGAAGAAATTGTTAATGGAAGCATTTCGATACATCCCTATAATGATGCGCAATTTATTGAATACACAAAACTGAACTTCAGCAGACAAAACCGTTGGTTAAAACATGGGGATCTTTTGTCAAGGGTGATGGATACAATTGCTAAAATTAAAGAAGTTCAAAATTGGATTTTAATCACCGAACCTTGGTGTGGAGACGCTGCTCATTCCGTTCCATTCATTTATAAAATGGCAAGTTTGAATAAACACATCCAACTGGTAATTCAGCTTAGAGATAATCATTCAATAATTGAGAATTATTTAACAAATGGGAGTCAATCCATACCGATTCTTGTGGCTAGGGATTGTGTAGGAAATGATTTATTTGTTTGGGGACCAAGACCATCAGCTTGTCAAAAATTACATACTGAATTGAAAAACAACAACACTTCCATCGAGGAACTTAAAAAAACTTTGCAATTCTGGTATAACAAGGATAAAGGTTATTCCATACAATTGGAAATAGAAGAATTACTTCATAAAACCATCAGTTAATTCTTACCGAAGAATTTTTTTACGGAATTAATTGAATTAAACCTCCGGTCAACAAGCCTATTGTACAAATAGCTAAGCTTAAGATCTGTAAATTAGTTGGTTTTAATGTCGGAATGTCTGAATTTTCATCACCTTCTGACATGGCTAGCATCAATAATTTTAGGTAGTAATAAATACCTATACCGGAGTTAATAACCGCAATAATAACTAATATTGGATACAATTGGAATGCAGAGAAAAACACCACATATTTTCCGAAAAACCCAAATAAAGGAGGAACTCCAGCTAAGGAAAGAAGACCAATGACTAATGCAAATCCAATCCACGGATTTTTTCTACCAATTCCTTTAAAAGAACTGATATTATCTTCTTCATCGTTTAAGATTACTGAAACAGTAATCAAAGCAATAACAGCTAACCCATATCCTGCTAGATAAATCCATAAATTATCAAGAGAGGATGGAGAGGCTGTCAACAGAACCAACAAGGCATAACCTGCATTTGCAATACTTGAATAAGCCAAAAGCCTTTTGAATTTGATTTGGTTGAGCGCTGATAAATTCCCAACCAACATGGTAAGAATAATAACTGCAAAAAGAATATCAGACCAAAATTGATAAGCTCCATGAAATACAAAAGCAAACATTTTGAAGAAAGCAAATAAACCAGCTGTTTTCACAACAGTGGCCATAAAACCGGTTACTATATTAGGACTTCCAGCATATACATCTGGTCCCCAAAAATGAAAAGGTGCTCCACCAATTTTGAATAAAAAAGAGGCCAAGACAAATAAAATACCTACGTGTAAAAGTGGGCCTTGAGCCGCACCTCGAACAATTGCATCATGCATAATGTCTAACTTAAAGGTACCCGTTGCTCCGAAAAGTAGCGCAATTCCAAACAGTAAAATTCCTGTTGCAAATGCTCCAGTAAAGAAATACTTGATTGATGCCTCCGTCGATTTTATATCGTTTTTATTGGTCCCTACCATCACATAAATCGGAATGGACAAAATTTCGAGTCCAATGAAAAACATAAATAAATCAGTAAAACTTAACATACACATTGCTCCAACCATAGAGAAAAGCAATAAGGAAATGTATTCACCTGTATGTTCTGTTTCTCTGCTAAAATGTTGATATCCACCTATAACAACCAGTAGCCCAAAAATCAAGACTAAAATTGAGAAAAGAATAGCAGGTTGATCAAAATTTAACCCTTCGTATGACCATTTCAACAAACTTTCATGTCCCATTAATTGCCTGTACAGCAACAAAATAGAACCTGTCAAACCTATTCCTGCAGCCGTCAAAACAAGTACAGGCTTTTTCAACATTGCAATAAACATTGCAACCAATCCGGAAACGAAAACTAATACTAATGCATCCATATTTATGCTGATTGGGAAGGAAGTGCTTGAATAGCAAATGGCAGTCTATCTAAGCTCGGTTTAACAAAATCGGTGATAATTTGCGGGTACAACCCAATGAATACAATTGCGAATGTTAGTAATACAAAAACGAGTACTTCGTTCCATTCGAGATCATGAAATCTTTCTATTTTGGGAGCACCAAACATACTTAGTTGATAAGCTCTAAGTGTGTAAACCGCTCCAAAAACTAATGTTGTTCCAGCTATTAATCCTATTAACCAGTGTTCTGTGAATAGGCCTTTCAACAATAAAAACTCTCCTATAAATCCGGAGGTAAAAGGTACGGACACCGAGGCGAAACATATCACAGCGAACCAGAATCCAAATTTAGGGGCTAACACTGCAACGCCACCCATCTGATTTAGTTCCCGCGTTTTCATTCGATTTTCCAAGATACCCGCAGCAAGAAAAAGCCCTACAGCCACTAAACTGTGATTCACCATTTGAACATAAGCTGCTGAAAGGGACTGTTGATCAAAGAGCACAATACCAGCAGCTATCAATCCCACGTGGCTTATAGAAGAAAATGCTATTATTTTTTTAATATCTTGTTGTTGGATAGCTATTATTGCTGCGTAAACAATGCCAATTAGTCCTAGTATGATTATTATAGGCTTATAATCCGGTAATGCCTCAGGTGCAAGTGGAATCATCCATCTGATCATTCCATACAAAGCCATTTTGAGCATAAGCGCTGACAAAAGCATGGTTCCTGGAGTTGGTGAAACCGTATATGTAGATGGTTGCCAAGTATGAAATGGAAATAAAGGAATTTTGATTGCAAATGCCAAAAAGAATCCTCCCATGACCCAATAGGCAACTTTAGCGGTTAATTCTACAGCTATTAAATTTTCATAGGCAAAATCTTTTGCAACGCTACCTAGCGCGATTAGCGACAACAGCATGGCCAAAGATCCAACAAAGGTGTAAATGAAAAATTTAATCAGAACAGGTCTTTTTCCTTCACTACCATACCACAAGGCAATAAGAAAAATTGGAATTAATGTTAATTCCCAGAAAACGTAAAACATTAGACCATCCAAAGCGGTAAAAACACCGATTAGTCCGAACTCCATGAGTAGCACCATCGCATTGAATCCACGATCATTCGATTCCTTCTTGTTAAGGTTACTCAAGAGGATAATCGGAGTAATAAATGCGGTTAATAAAACCATTAAAAGTCCCATGCCATCATACCCCATCTTGAATGTCATTTTCAGTGACGTTGTAAGCTCGGGATCGAAAATAGATACGACTTCTGCTGCATTGAAAGACATCACTCTTAAAACAACAGCTAAAAGCGTAGCTAGAGCACCAATAAGTCCAACATACTTTGCAAGATTTCTTGGAGTAAATGCAGCAATTAGCACAAACAAAAGGGGTAACGCTAATAATTCCAAAACTTAAAATTTAATGAGATAATAAACAATCATTCCAACAATTCCCAACACCATCCATAACAAATAATTGGCGACATAACCTGTTTGCCATTTTCGCACCACATCACCTGAACGAGCGATCATAGTCGTAAAGCCTGAAATTGACTTATTTAATATTTGGATTTCAACAATTCGAAACAGCTGATTAGACAACCAAGAAACAGGTGTTACGAATAAGAATTGATACAATTCATCGACATAAAGTTTTTTACTTGATGCCAACTCCCAACCATTCAATTCATTATCAGTTTTAGCAGTTGTTCCTCTTTTAACATAAATAACAAAACTTACAAAAAGAATCAAAAGTGATAAAGCAACAGCGCCACCCATGAGTAACATTGCTTTACTATTTTCCAGGTGTTCAATTTGTATTCTATTTAAACCAACTGTTCCATGTTCAAGATAATGAGATAGCCAATGTGTACCTTTTTCAAAAACTATTCCTGGCAAATTCAAAATTCCTCCAAAAACAGATAAAATAGCTAAAATAATGAGCGGTAAAGTCATATTTGCGGGGCTCTCATGTAGATGTTTCTTCGCATGATCATCCCCTCTAAAATCTCCATGGAAAACAAGAAAATAAAGACGGAACATGTAAATTGCTGTAAGCGCAACAGACACCATTAAAATCACATAGATTAAAGGATTGTGTGTGATTGCATGAGCCAATATTTCATCTTTAGAATAAAAACCAGAAAGTAGTGGAAAGCCTGCAATTGCCAACGTACCAATTAAAAATGTAACATGCGTTATAGGAATATACTTTTTGAGACCTCCCATCAAACGAATATCCTGTTCATCTGACATAGCATGAATAACACTTCCTGAACCCAGGAAAAGTAAAGCTTTAAAGAAAGCATGTGTTGTAACATGGAACATGGCAGCGGTATAAGCCCCCATTCCAAGCGCAACAAACAATAAACCCAATTGAGAGACAGTTGAGTACGCCAATACCTTTTTAATATCATTCTGTCTCAAAGCAATAAATGCTGCTACCAATGATGTCGCCAATCCAACGTATAACATTATATCTTGGGTCATAGGAGACATTTCGAATAAGAAATTAGAGCGTACTACCAAAAAAATACCAGCTGTTACCATTGTTGCTGCGTGTATCAAAGCTGATACCGGTGTAGGTCCTGCCATAGCATCAGGCAACCAGGTAAAAAGTGGAATTTGAGCAGATTTTCCTGTTGCTCCAATGAACAAGCAAATAGTAATTCCAAATAAAATAGCTGAAGTAGGTTCAATTCCCTCCATAAGCACTTTATATGCTATCTCATTGTATTCTAAAGTCCCGAATTGCATCAAAATCAAAAACAAACCTACTAATAAACCTAAGTCACCAATTCTGTTCATGATGAATGCTTTTCTTGCAGCTAATCCATTCAGCATACCTTTTTCCGCATCGCTGTAGTGAAAACTGATAAGTAGGTAAGAACAGATTCCAACACCTTCCCAACCAAAGAACAACATGAAATAATTGCTACCTAAAACAAGTATTAACATTGCAAAAATGAAAAGATTGAGGTAGGTAAAAAATTTATAATACCCCTTATCATGACTCATATACCCCATAGAGAATAGGTGAATGAGTGATCCAACTCCTGTCACAATTAACAACATCCAGATGGACAAAGCATCCACTTGCAAACTAGCCTTTATTAGTAAATCATTGAATGAAAGAATATCAAAAAGGTGAATGATATGAATTTCGTCATTTGAATTAAATACCAACAATGCTAGGAGAAAAGCAGCAAACATTACTCCTGTTCCGATAACACCAACAACTACCTTAGGAAGCGATTTGCCGATTGTACCGTTTATTAGCGCACCTAAAAGGGGTAGAACTAAAATCAAAAATATTAGGTTATCTATCTCCATGTTTAACCTTTTAAATTGTTAAAGAGTCCGATATCCGTTGTCCTGAGCTTTCTATAGGCAAGGACAAGAATCGACAATCCGACTGTAGCTTCTGCGGCGGCTACTACCATTATGAAAAACACGAAAATTTGAGCATCGGCTTGTTCTTTTCCAAAAAAGGTAGAGAAAGCTACTAGCAACAAGTTAACAGCATTCAACATTAATTCTATGCACATCAAAAGGATAATTGCATTTCGACGTATCAATACACCAATAGCTCCGATGCAAAAAAGCACCGTTGCAAGTACAATGTAAAATTCTATAGATACACCGGATTGAAAAATACTAGCTAATACCATGTCAATCTATTGTTTGTTTTTCTCTTTTTGCCAATAAAATTGCTCCAACCATTGAAGCGATAAATAATACAGAAGAAATCTCGAAAGGGACAACATATTTTTCAAAGAGCAATTTCCCAAGGTTTTGCACTAATCCTTGGTCGTTACCATCAATTCCTGGTGCTTGTGCTAAAGTTACACCATCTTTAAATACGGCAATTAAAACGACGAAAAGCAAGCCACCTGCAATGACTGCGGTAAGTTTGGCAAATAAGCCTGTTTTTGGTTCATTTTCTTTACTCAAATTCAAAAGCATGAGTACGAAAAGAAAGAGCACCATAATTGCACCTGCGTAAACAATAATATTAACAATGGCAAGGAATTGTGCATTCATCATCACATAATTAGCAGAAATCATAAAAAAAGTCAGTACCAGGTAAAGTACACTTCTTACGGGATGTTTACTTAAGACAACCATCAAAGCGGATCCGACGGTTAAACCTCCCAAAATAGTAGCGATTAATTCTAAACTCATTTTTCTGTTCTTTTACCAGTATGTTGTCGCTTGGTAATATCAATTCTATCTGTCATAGATTCAACCAAACGATCTTTACCATATATAAATTCTCCCCTTTCAAAGTTTGAAGGCACGATTCTATCCGTTAGGAAGATTGCCTCTTTCGGGCAAGCCTCCTCACACAACCCACAAAAAATACATCTCAACATATTTATTTCGTAAGTTTCTGCATATTTCTCTTCTCTGTAGAGATTTTCTTCCCCTTTGTTTCTTTCTGCAGCAACCATTGTTATTGCTTCAGCGGGACATGCTACCGCACACAATCCGCAAGCGGTACAATTTTCTCTTCCCTTTTCATCTCGTTTTAATACGTGTTGTCCGCGATAAACTGGTGCAAATTCCCTCACTTCTTCAGGGTACTTAGTGGTATTATTCTTTCGAAACAAATGTTTAAAAGTAATCCACATACCACTTAAAATAGCTGGAAGGTAAATTCTTTCCATAAATGTCATTTCCTTATTAGAAACGACTTTTTTTCTATTACTTAAACTCTCCATACTCTACTTTATTGGAACCATCCTTCTTTAAGAGCGATAACTATTCCTGTTATTAACAGATTTATCAAAGAAATTGGTATCAAACTTTTCCAACCGAGGTGCATCAACTGATCAAATCTAAATCTTGGCAATGTCCATCTGATCCACATAAATACAAACACGAAAAAGAAAGTTTTGGCAAACATAGCCAATACACCAAGTATTGCGAGCATATTACCTGAGAAATAATCCATTCCCGGAAAATTATATCCTCCGAAAAACAAGACGGAGATTACAGCAGAGGAGGTAAATAATGCAACATATTCAGCAAAAAGATAAAAACCCATTTTCATTGAGCCGTACTCAGTGTGGTATCCTCCTATCAACTCACTTTCACATTCAGGCAAATCGAAAGGTGCACGATTGGTCTCTGCTAAAGCACATACAAAGAAAACTACGAAAGCCAAAGGTTGATAAAACACGTTCCAGTTCATTCCATGTTGAGCTTCAACAATGTTTCTCAAACTTAAGCTTCCGGAAAGCATAACGATTGTTATGACACAAATACCCATCGCCAATTCATAGGAAATCATTTGCGAACTCGCCCGAATGGCACCAAAAAGGGAATATTTATTGTTTGATGCCCATCCTCCAATCATAATACCGTATACGCCAATAGAAAGGAATCCCATTATAAACAGAATACCTATGTTCACATCAGCTACTTGTAATTGAACTGAATTACCAAAAAGATTAAGATCTTTACCCCAAGGAATAACTGAACCGGTCATTAATGCTGTAAACATCGCTATACCAGGTCCCAAAATAAAAAGCCATTTTTCAGCTCTTTCAGGAATGAAATCTTCTTTAAAAAAGAGTTTAGCGCCATCAGCTAGTGGCTGCAAAATTCCAAATGGTCCTGCCCGATCAGGTCCTATTCTGTCCTGAAACCATGCAGCAACCTTTCGTTCAAAATAAGTTGCGTAAGCCGCGATACCAAGTGTAACAGCAAACAGGATAAAAATAAATATCAATTTTTCAATGATTTCACTTGCTACCATCTGTCAAATTTTTTGTTGAGTTACTTCGGGGACTAAGATAATGTCCTTGAGAAATCACTGAGTGACGGTCTATTTTTCTAGGGCCAAGGATGTTCCATTTTGTAGCATCCTTTTTATCGAATCTACAATCATTGCAAATCCAACCTGTTTTACCATCTTGATCCTCAACTTCTCCGTACTTATCTTTTCTAGCTGTAACACGATATATTTCGTTCCCAAACATCCAAACTACTGCTTTGCCACTGCATTTTGTACATTCACATGATGCATCCATAGGTTTCAAAAACCACACTCTACTTTTGAATCTGAAGGTTTTGTCTGTCAGTGCGCCAACCGGACATACATCAATCATGTTACCAGAAAAATCATTTTCGATAGCATTTTCTATGTAAGTACTGATTTCTGCGTGTTCACCTCTATGTAAAACACCATGAACCCTTTTATCAGTAAGTTGATTTGCCACGTGTACACATCTGTAACATAATATACATCGGTTCATGTGCAACTTGATTTTATTACCAATGTCAATGGGCTCAAAAGTTCTTCTTTCCTCCTCATATCGGGTACCTGCCCCTCCATGTTCATAACCCAAATCCTGAAGGTGACATTCTCCAGCTTGGTCGCAAATTGGGCAGTCCAAAGGATGGTTAATCAATAAAAACTCAACAACCCCACCTCTATTTTCGTGCACGCGTTCGCTTGTTTTATTTTTGACAACCATTCCATCCATTACTGGTGTTGAGCAAGAAGCTACCAGCTTAGGCATTGGTCTTGGGTCTTTTTCAGAGCCTTGCGCAACTTCAACCAAACATGTACGGCATTTACCGCCAGTTCCTGGAAGTTTACTGTAGAAACACATTGCAGGAGGAACCACATCTCCTCCAATTTGCCTTGCAGCATTGAGGATGGTAGTCCCTGGTTCTACTTCTATCTGTACATCATCAATGGTAACTTTTACCATATTCACTAATTTTTAAATTTAGGCGAGCGTTACGTCTTTTAACAATCCATAGTTACGAGTTTGCGCTTCCTGTGGATGTGTAACATGCCATTCAAATTCTTCTCTAAAATGACGAATTGCAGCTGCCACCGGCCATGCTGCTGCGTCTCCAAGCGGACATATAGTATTCCCCTCTATTTTTTTATTAATTTCTGCCAATAAATCAATGTCCCTCATATTTCCTTGACCAATTTCAAGCCTGTGGAGTACTTTTTCCATCCACCCTGTTCCTTCGCGACAAGGAGAACATTGGCCACAAGATTCATGCGCATAAAAACGGGCAAAATTCCAAGTATTTCGGACAATACACTGGTCTTCATCAAACACAATAAATCCTCCAGAACCTAGCATTGAACCAGATGCAAAACCGCCATCTGCCAAGCTTTCATAAGTCATGAGTCGATCTTCACCAGCAGCTGTTTTAGTAACTAAATGTGCAGGGAGAATTGGGACAGATGATCCACCCGGTACACAAGCTTTTAACTTTTTATTGTTCGCTATTCCCCTGCAATAATCATCACCATAAATGAATTCTTCAACCGTAATCCCCATTTCAATTTCGTATACACCTGGACGAACCAAGTTTCCACCAGCAGAGATTAATTTGGTACCAGTACTTTTTCCAAGGCCGATTTTCGCATATTCATCACCGCCGTCGTTTACTATTGGAACAACAGCAGCAATACTTTCGACATTATTTACAACTGTTGGACAACCCCACAAACCTTTTACTGCAGGAAATGGTGGCTTCATTCGGGGATTGCCTCTCTTACCTTCTAATGATTCAATTAAGGCTGTTTCTTCACCGCAAATGTATGCGCCTCCACCGGGCATTACTCTTAAGTCCAGATCATATCCTGAACCTAAAATATTCTTACCCAGAAAACCTTTTTCGTATGCTTCATCAATCGCTTTTTCGAGAATATCAAGAATCCACATGTATTCACCACGGATGTAGATAAATGACAAATTAGCACCAAGCGCAAAACTTGAAACAATCATTCCTTCTATCAAAAGATGTGGAATCCGCTCCATTAAATAACGGTCCTTGAAAGTACCTGGTTCAGATTCATCTGCATTACACAACAAATAACGTGGAACACCTTCAGGTTTAGCTAAGAAAGACCATTTCATTCCAGTTGGGAAACCTGCTCCTCCTCTACCTCTTAATCCAGACTTTTGTACTTCTTCAACAATTTGTTCCGGAGACATTGACTTCAAAGCCTTCTCAACGGAGCGATATCCTCCATTTTTTCTGTAGACATCGAAAGTTTCAATACCGGGTATGTGATCGTGTTCTAGTAAAATTTTTCTTCCCATAATACGATTAATTAGGAATTTCTCCAGAACGGTAGGCGATAATTATTTCATCCACGCGTTCTTTTGTTAAATGTTCATGGTATTTCTTGCCACATTGTAACATTGGCCCATAACCGCAAGCACCTAGGCACTCAGCTGTCTTAAGGGTGAACATACCGTCTTTAGTAGTTTCACCAACTTTTATGTCCAACTTATTTTCAATATATTCAATGATTTGGTCGCTTCCGACAAGCATGCAAGGACCTGTTCTGCATACTTCAAACACATACTTACCAACAGGTTCAAGGTTGAACATGGTGTAGAAAGTTGCCACTTCATAAACTTCTATCGGCTGAATATTTAGGATCTCAGCCACATAGTCCATGGTCTCTATGCTCAACCAACCACCAAAATCTTCTTCTGCCATGTGCAAAATTCGAATCAAAGCACTTTTATGTTTTCCTTCAGGAACCCTATTCATGAGTTCTTTCACTTGCGCCATTCGTTCTGGACTGAACGCCGGTTTTTCGCTATGTCTCTTATTTAAATCTATGTGTGAGCTACTCATAATTTATGCGTCTAATTCACCTGCAATAACATTCATACTACTCATGGTCAATACCGCGTCACTGATATTTTGACCTGTTATCATTTCTGGATAAGCCTGGTAATAAATAAAACAAGGTCTTCTGAATTGCAATCTGTAAGGATTTCTACCTCCATCAGAGATTAAGTAGTAACCCAATTCCCCATTCCCTCCTTCAACGGAATGGTAAACCTCACCAACAGGAACAGGAGTTTCACCCATCACAATTTTGAAGTGATATATGAGTGCCTCCATGTTGTTGTACACATCTTCTTTAGGCGGTAAATAAAATTCAGGAACATCACCTTTATAAGACCCCTCAGGAAGGTTATTGTATGCTTGTTCAATAATTTTTAAACTTTGGCGAATTTCTTCTTGCCTCACTTGGAAACGGTCATAGGTATCCCCTTGTGTTCCAACAGGTATAATAAAATCGAAATCTTCATAAGAAGAATATGGATTCATAACACGAACATCATAATCTACACCAGCAGCTCTTAAATTTGGACCTGAAAAGGAGTAATCCAATGCTCGTTGTGCGGAAATTGGACCAGCACCAATGGTTCTGTCCATAAAAATTCTATTCCTTGACAGTAAGCTGTCAAATTCGTTAAACACTTTAGGAAAAGTCTTTAAGAAATCATTCAATTTTTCATGAAAACGAGGAGAAAAGTCTCTTTCAAATCCTCCAATTCTTCCAACATTAGTAGTTAATCGTGCACCGCAAACTTCTTCGTACAGATCATATATTTTTTCCCTTTCCTGAAAAACATAAGTAAAACCAGTAAGTGCACCTGTATCCACTCCAATTACCGAATTGCAAACCAAATGATCAGCTATTCGCGCCAATTCCATAATGATCACCCTCATGTATTGTGCTCTTTTAGGAATATCGGCCTGAATCAATTTTTCAACTGTCATGTGCCATCCCATATTATTGATTGGTGATGAACAGTAATTCAATCGATCCGTTATTGGCGTGATCTGGTTGTATGGACGTCTCTCTGCCAATTTTTCAAAAGCGCGATGAATGTAACCTACAGTTTGCTCTGATGATAAAATTTTCTCACCGTCAACTTTTAATATATTTTGAAAAATACCATGGGTCGCAGGATGGGTAGGCCCCAAATTAAGTGTAGCAATATCTCCGTCAATAGTATCTGAAGATAATCTATTTAAGCTCGATGAATTTATTGAATCTCTACTATTGCTCATATCGATGTTTATTTATCGTCCGAAGAAACGATCGTCCTTATCTTCTCGGGTTGCATCTTCCATATGGTACTCCTTCCTCATCGGAAAATAATCCATGCTGTCCTCATTCAAAATCCTCGTCAAATTCGGGTGTCCCACAAATTGAACTCCATAGAAATCATAGGTCTCCCTTTCCATCCAGTTAGCACTGGAATGAATTGAAACAATTGAATCGATTTGTGGATTATCTACGGATAAATAAGCCTTCAATCTTATTCTAAAATTATTTATTAAGCTGTGTAAATGGTAAACAACCGCTATTTCCCTACCCTTATCATCAGGGTAATGGACCGCACCAACATTTGTCAAATAAGCAACTAAAAGTGATGGCTCATGCTTTAACCATTCAATAATGGCTAAAGTTTTATCCGCGCTAACTTCTATTGTCAATAAATTATATGGTTCTGATGAGGCTATTACGGCTGTATCAAATTCAGATTTGATTTTTTCAAGTACCCAATCATTGGTTAAACTATTCTTCATTTCCTTCGATTTGATATTTGTTAAGCAACGCCTTGTATTCGTCAGAATATCTTCTTCTTAGAGGCTCATTACGAACCATATCATGGATTTTCATGATACCATCAATTATTTGTTCCGGTCTAGGCGGACATCCAGGTACATAAACATCTACTGGAATAACGCGATCAATACCTTGAAGCACACTATACGTATCAAAAATACCTCCTGATGAAGCGCATGCACCGACAGATAAAACCCATTTTGGTTCAGCCATCTGTTCATATACTTGTTTTAATATAGGACCTAGTTTTTTCGAAATTGTACCTGCTACAATTAACAAATCGGCCTGACGTGGTGAAAAAGACATTCTCTCCATTCCAAATCTAGCCAAATCATAATTGCTACCCATAGTTGCCATGTATTCAATTCCGCAACAAGAAGTAGCAAAAGGAAGTGGCCACATAGAATTTGCGCGAGCTGCTCCAACCACCTTTTCGAGACGAGTAAGCTGGTACCCTTCCCCATTAATCACATGTAAATCTTCTATTTTTCCCATTCTAAAGCTCCTTTTTTCAATACATAGAAAAAGCCTGTTAAAAACAGTGCTACAAATAGAATAACAGCTAACAGGCCTTCTAGTTCAAGTGCTTTAAAATTAACTGCATAAGGATAGAAGAAAATTACCTCTACATCAAATAGAACGAATAAAATGGCAGTCATAAAGTATCGGATAGACACTGGAAATCTTGCATCGCCTTGAGATTCTATTCCGCACTCCCAATTAGCATCTTTATTTTTAGATTTTAATCTTGGTCCTAAAAAATGTGTAATTACCAATACAAAAGATACAAATCCTCCAATGAATGCTATTTGCAAGAGGATCGGTAAGTAATCTATTCCACCTGTATTCATATCTTATACTTTTAATAAAGAAAGAAACCTTGAAACTTCTGAATTGTTCAAGACAATGAAATTTCACCTGCAAATTTATTCTTTAGTTTCATCTTTGAAAGGGATTTTTAAAGATATTTTCAAAAAAATTAAATATTCGAAAACGAAATCGTTCCGAGATTTTGTTTCAATTGAGTTTTATCCCATGAAAGTCTTGCGTAAGGACTTTGTATTGCGCCGAATAGCCGCCGGACGCTTCACGAATCAATAGTTCAAAACATACTTTTTCCTTCAAAGAAGGAGAAAATGAAAGAATCAACCTTGAAGGCCTATCGGGTTTGGCAAACACCATTATTTCTGAACACAAATGCCATTCAAGGGGTTGTGCCAATTTTTTCAATATGTCACCTTGTTCATACGGTGCTATAACCCAAAATTCGCCACTTGCGGTCAAATATGAAGCAGACTTCTTGAAAAGCAAATCAAAAGGTAAGGCTTTATTGTGTTTCGAAAGGTTTACATTTGGTGAGGCGGATAAAAGTCCATTAGCGTAAAAAGGGGGGTTAGATACGATCAGGTCAAATTGCTTTTCGAAATCATGGTTAAGAAAATCCGCCTGATGCAGTTTCAACCTGTTTTTCCAAGGGGTATTTTGAAAATTAAAATCACAATCTTTAGCAGCTCCTGCTTCTATTTCAATGGCTTCGATTAATAATTCCGGATTTTTCTGAGCCAACATCAAAGACAAAACACCAGTTCCGGCTCCAATGTCTAATGCCGATCTCTTATTTTCCGCATTGATTAATGATCCAAAAACCATGGCATCCGTCCCCACTTTTAAAGTCGTGTTTTCCTGAAAAATTTCAAATTCTTTAAATTGAAAAACAGAACCTGACATGTGAATTCAAACGTTATTTTTGAATGACCAATCTCACCAACTTATCTTGTGCCTTCACAAAATATACTCCTGAATCGAGCGATGTTGCATCAAAAGTCATCTCGTTGTTTTGAATCATGAAGGACTGAACAACTTTTCCCGTTGCGTCCAAAATTTCTATTTCTGTTGGCTCAAAAGAATTCAATCGCAATGTAAACAGTCCATGATTAGGATTTGGAAAAACTGTAAATGCTTCAGCATCTGGCACTTCATTTAAATTTCCCAATATATCAATACAACCAAATTCTGTCTCGACAACAGCATTGTTTACCGAAACTCCCACTTGCGTCTGAACCAAGCCAATTGTTTCAGTTAAAATAATAGGACTTGTTGTATATACATAAGGTAAGGCAAAAGAACTTTGAGTGAATGCACATTCATTTGGAAAACCTTGCATTATTCCATAATGTGGGACACTCACAATAGCTGATTTAACCCCTAAAACTGGGCCATTGCTCAATACGCAAAGCGTACCATCGTCTTTTACTATACTTTTTATGGATTTTCCTACAACGCTTATTTCACTTATTGGATTTCCAAAATCGTCGATTTTTAAGACATGACCATAAAAAGCGTCATTCGTGGTGAATAAAATTGTTCCGGAAGTATCTTGTTCCAGAAAAACATCATTGCCAGTTTGCTCCGAAAAAAAATAACAATACGCATTTGCCCATTGAAAATTAAGTGCGCTATCAAGTTTTACAAGTGCACCAAAATGCTGATCAAAGAGATAGCTTGAATTGTTGATAGTCTTGATTTCTCTGAAAAGCGTTGGTTCGTTAAAAATTATAGCATTAACAAGTATTCCTGATTGATCCATTTTCAATACAATACCTTTTTCCACTTGAGTGGTTGTCGAATGTGATCCTGCAACAACTATATTTCCAGCAGCTGTTGTATCAACAGTCTGAAATGCTAATATTGATAAACCAGAACCTGTTATTGAAAATCCTTTAGACCAAAGTGTATTACCTTGCCAATCCAATTGCATGATGAATGCTTCATTTCCATTATTTCCGACCATTATTATTGTCGAATCGGATTTTTGTACAACATCGTTAATTTTTACATCCGTATTCAAGGCTGATCCAAATGATTTTGTCCACAAAGTATCACCTTGACTGTTTAGTCGCATGCACAAGCCATTGGTCAACTGACTGGAGGAATTGTAAATATCTCCAACTGCGATAAACGTTGAATCTATAGATCCTATTAACTTCGATAAAACCAAATGGTTCGACCCAGCGTAACTTTTACTTTGTACAACATTACCTGCATTATCGATAACATGATAAAAGCTACTGAGTCCATAATTCTCAGTACCAATGACTGATAAATTATCCTCAACTATATAAAAATCCTGCGCTCTATAAGCACCAGAATAATATTTTTTATTGTACTGTATTTGAGCGGATATACTCCCAATAACTAACAGTGCAACTATACTTGAAATATATTTATTCATGTTATCCTTAAATGTTATACGACGGAGAAAGTTAAGTGGAAAAGTTGACTAACCCAAATACAATTCTATTAATCCTTCAGGAGCTTCAATGTTCATGATCTTGTTTTTACGATCAATCTTTTTGACCAATCCATCCCTCAAGGGAATAAGTACCTCAATGCCATTATTAAGAATTTGTATTAACGGATTGACCTGAAAATCAATTACAGCTTCCAATACACCCACTTCACCGAAATGCTCATCAATCACTTTGAAACCAACCACTTCATGGTCATAGAAATTCACACCAGTTAATTTGGGCAGAATTTGATCGGGTAGAAACACTTGAGTTCTTAATAATTTTTTTGCGCTATTTTCATCGTTCACTCCTTCAAACTTAACAGCTGCAAACCCTTTATTTTTCAATTTTATTTGCTCAATAAAAAAGGGTGTCAAATGGCCGTAAACCTCAATAAAAACAGCGTCAAGCGTTTGATAATCTGCTGGATTGGTAACGTCTAAAAACAGCGAAACTTCACCTTTAAATCCGTGAAGTTTCGCAATATAACCTAAATGAAAGCAATCTGCTTTATTCATTATTTTATTCTTCTGAAGCCGGCTCTTCAGTTGCTGTTTCTTCTGAAGCCGGCTCTTCAGTTGCTGCTTCTTCTGAAGTTGACTCTTCTGCAACAGATTCTTCTGTCTCAGCTGCAACTTCCTCTTCGACAACAGGATTATTTTTAGCTTCAATAGCTGCAGCTTTTGCAGCATTAGCTTCAGTTTCAGCTTTCAATCTTGCAGCCTTATCGGCAGCAGCATTTTTCGCTAAACCATCTTTTTTACCAGAAATTTTTGAGTCTTTTTCAGCTAACCATGCAGCAAATTTAGCCTCAGCTTGTTCAGCAGTTAAAGCTCCTTTAATCACACCTTTCAATAGGTGATTCTTGTAAAGCACTCCTTTATAAGATAAAATAGCGCGTGCCGTATCTGACATTTCCGCACCAACTTGAACCCAATTCAACGTTCGATCAAAATTAATATCGATTGTTGCAGGATTTGTATTAGGATTGTAGGTTCCTAATTTTTCGATGAATTTACCATCTCTTTTTGCTCTGCTATCAGCAGCTACAATGTGAAAAAAGGCCTTACCTTTTTTACCGTGTCTTTGCAATCTAATTCGAGTTGCCATAATAATGTTTACAATGTGAGGTGCTAAACCTCGGTTTATAAAAAATAAAATTGAGGGTGCAAAGTTAGTGCTTTTTTTATGAGATAAGACACAATACATCAAAAATTCAATAAAAAAAACGATATTCGTTAGAATTAAATTATGAAACAAGACATTCAATCCATACTTTTTCATTTGGTCAAACAACAAATTGCTGGACAGGATAATTTGGGGAATGCGCTTTCAGAGGTCCTGCATTTAAGTCAGGATGCGGTTTATAGAAGATATCGTGGAGAAACCGCACTGACCATTCAAGAAGTTAAAAAAATCTGTCTGCATTACAGTATTTCTTTCGATGCTTTGATCGAATTGTCTTCAGGTCATGTTACCTTCGCTTACCCTCCTTTGAATACCTACGACTTCAAGCTAGAATCGTATTTGGAGGGGATACTAATAGCATTTCAAAAATTAAAAAACTTAGGTAATCCTGAAATCATTATTTCAGTTAACAATACTCAATTCTTTCAGCTATTGAACTTCCCACAATTGGTAAGATTCAGGTTGTATTTTTGGGCAAAAACTCACTTGCATCTCAAAGATTACAGGGATAAGCTATTCAAACATGAAAAAACCAGTGATACTGCATTTTCTTTGGGAAAAGAAATTTTACAATTGTATAACAGCATTCCTTCAAAAGAAATTTATGACCAGGAATTTATGCGCGGATTTCTTCGTCAAATTTTATATTATTTCGACAGTCATCAATTTGAGGATCCTGAATACGCAATCTTTTTATGTGATAGAATGTTATTACTGTCAACCCACCTAAAAGGTCAAGCGACAATCGGGAAAAAATTTACTTATGGTACATCAGCACCAGCAGCAGGAAATTCATTTGAAATGTACCTTAATGAAACTGTTAACACTGATTCCACTTTTTTGTATCAAAGTAAAGAGAAATCAGGTCTCTTTATTACGCACAATGTCATGAATTATTTGGAAACAACTGATGAATCCTATCTTAAAGACACCAAGCACATTATCGATAAACAATTGGCTAATTCAAGTATAATTAGTATTGTAAATGAAAGGCAACGCAACAACTTCTTTCATGAATTCGATCGCACGATATCTAATTTCAAACGCAAAATGGAAGCGGACTTGAATATTTAGTTTACTTGTGAAATTCGCAAATAGATTTTAGGGGTATGCGTAATAAAGTTTTGAATTTCGCAATTATTTAATGAACCTTTGTCAAAACAAAACAATTATGAAAACAATTTTTATATCCCTACTTGTAATAATGCCGATGATTTTAACCGCGCAAGGAAAACTTCCATCAATTGCCGCAGCGAATCCAAACATTAACAATTTGCAGAGCAGTAAAGAAACTGTTGCAAAAATGATGCGATTAGAATTAATAAAGCTTAATCAGTACAACGTATTAGATGAATTTGATATGGCTGATATAGTTGCCAACAACGAAAAATTTAAGTCAGATTGTTATGGGCAAACTTGTTTAATTGAAATGGGAAAAAGCTTGAATGTCGACTACATACTGTGCGGCAGTTACGATGGATTAGGCAATAAGATTGCCATATCATTGAAAATGGTTGATGTTAAAAATGAACAAGTAATAAAGTCAATCGTAGGGGAATATGATAATCAAGAATCAGAACTTCAACGAATGACTGAAATTTTGATTAAAGAAATGTTAGGAATTGCAGTAGACAAAGAGACAAAAGATCGACTTTCCTTCAACAATGATCCAATAACTTCGAATAATGTTGGAAGAATTAACAACAGTGGTCCGCGAATTGGCTATGCTTACATGGTTGGTTCCATGAATGAATTTGCAAAGAGGAGCAGATCAGAAGGTGGTCTGGACATTTTTCCAGGAGTTAGCATGATTGGTTACCAATTGGAAGCTCAATATGTTGGGACAGAGAAATTCTCAGCACTTGTTGAAGGAATCTTAAATGTGAATGGTCTAGAGCAAGGGAAATTTATTCCTTCCATTTCTATCTTAAATGGATTACGTTTCGGAAAGGCTGGTTGGGAATTTGCATTTGGGCCTGGATTCACCTTAAAGAAGTCATCGAATGGATTCTTTGATATTGACAACACATTTAATTCAGGGGTAGATCATTATTTTTCTGAAAGTGACTGGAGCAAATACGCCTATGATAATTACGGAACTCTTCCAGAATACCAAGTGAATGGATATTTCGTCGCTCCTGATCCAAGTAAATTCAATAGTAAATACAATTTTGACTCTAGATTTGGAGATACAAGGGGTGATTTGGGGGTAAGTACCATGTTTGTCATTGCCTTGGGAAGAACATTTCATGCAGGAGCATTGAATATACCGGTTAATGCCTTCTATTCCTCACAAAGAGGAGGTGGAATGGTAGGTGTCAACGTTGGATTTAATGTGCAGAAAAGCAAAACTCCAATAAATAAATAATATTTTGATAATGCACAACCTAAATCTTCGTGTATGAGCCATCATGCACGAAGTTAATATTTATGAATACTAAATCTTTGATTTTCTTGCTGATATAATCGTTACCTTACATTGAATGAAGACATTAATAACAATTATCACCATTTTGATTTTTCCGTTGAGCTTTAATGCTCAAACCAAAGAAGATACAACGAAAATAGCACTTGTTTGCGATTCAATAATTCTATCTTCAGGAGAAACAATGACTTGTTTGATACAAGAAATGAACAAGAAAAAAATAATATACTTTTTTTGTTGCGATGTTTGTGCCGTACCGCGAGAAATTAAAACAAGTTTAATCGATACTATAATCTATTCAGATGCCACCAAAAATCGTTTATTTGGACAACCGATATTAGCTACAGAAACAAACCCAATCGAATTTGCCGATGTATCTCAAGAATATTCAGACAGTATTCGAAATTTACAAGTTGGTGCAGTATTGATGTTAAAGAAAAAATATGGTAATCAAAAAGAATTTATTATTCGAGAAGGTATCAAGCTAACCGTAATTAATACCAAAGGAATAAAATTTAAAGGCAAATTTGAAGTAAGTGAGCAGAATGAAGTTAAAATTGGTGGACAAACTTTAGCTATCCAAAACATTTCCTCAATTTCCATGCACTACAAAGGCTCAAAAATTATTGGTGGAATACTCGGCGGAACTGCTACGCTCGTAACATTTTATCTTTCTTGGCTCTCCGGTTTCGATGAACCCGTAACTGCTTTTATCCCTGCATCCGCATCCTTATTTTCAATTATGGCAATTAAAAGAAAATTTGATTTAGTAAAGAAATTTGATTTATACCTTCTACATTAATGTTACCCAAATGAATTAATACGAACAGAGCTATGATACATTTCATAAACAAGGCAATCCTTACTCTTTTTATCATCCAAACATCAACCATTGTTTTTGGACAAGAGTCTCCCACTTTCAAAGAGAATAAGCCCAAAATAATATACCTGGTCAAAAAAAATGAGACCTCAAAACCTCATTATATTTTAGAAAATAAAAAAATTAAAATCATCACTAAGCAAGGCGAAAAATTGAAAGGAACCTTTAAAATAAGTTCTGAAAACTCCATATTCATTGCCAACCAGAATATTTCTTTTGAAGCGATTGCAATGATTAAAAAACCAATGAAGGGGTTACGAATTTTCGGGGGGATTTTAGGAAGTATCACAGCTGTACTTTTTCCTGTTGGAATAGGCTCAGCCGCTGTATTAATTTTTGAACCGTTTTATGCAAGTCCGCTTTACCTTTTAGCTGCTAATAAACGATTTGATTTGATTAACGAATACAACGTATATATTTTAAAATCTGATTAATATAGCAGTCAGGGCATTCTAAAAGATTTGGTATTTTTGGAATCAAAAATATCCTTTTATGCGAGCAATTGTTGTTTTTCTTTGTATATCTTCTTTTGGGTTATCTCAACAATCAGAGCTACCATCTAGCATTGTTTTAAAAGACATTATGGAAGGTCACAATTTCGTTGGGTATTTACCTGAATCCGCTAGTTGGAGTAATGATGGAAAAAAAATTTACTTCAGATGGAATCTAGAAGCTAATCCGGGAAATTCAGATTATTGTTTCGACCTTACCCAATCACTAACCGATTATCGAAAAGTTAATAATGAATGGTGGGAATCCTACGATGTAAAACAAGCGCATTATTCGGATAGATATTATGAACTGGAAGGGGCTCTAGTTTACATTACTGAGGGCATGAACTTTCCAAAAATAGTTTACCAAACATCATCTGGTATCTCAAGAATTCAGCGGTTGAAAAATCCGAATTTGGTAGCCTTTAAGCAAGGTATTAATTTATTTATTTACGATAAAGAATCAGCATCCATTCAGCAACTTACGGATTTTACCGATGATAAAACCAACAATGATAAGGAAGATTCATCACTCATGGTAAAAGAAGAATTGGCACATTTTGAATACTTGAAAAAACAGGAAAAACAAAACGATTGGAATGATGCCATCAAAAGTGAATTATTGGATCAACCAAAATCAATTTTTAAGGAAGGAAAATATGTTGAGCAACTCCAAATAGATCCAACTGGCAATTTTATCACTTATATGCTATCGAAGTATCCAAACTCAAAGGAAACAGAAGTTATGCAGTTTATCAGCACTGATGGACATGCGCATACAATTGCAGCAAGAAATAAAGTTAGCAATGAAGATCCTTCTCACCAATTAGGAATTTACAACAGAGATTTAGATACGGTTTTTTATATCAATTTCTCTCTTCTTTCAGACATACGAAAGAAACCGCAATACCTCAATGATACCAATCGCTATGAAAAAGACCGCAAAATAGTTATGCATCCGTTGGTTTTTAACGAAACCAAAAACACTGCGCTTTGCGATGTAAGAAGCTATGACAATAAGGACCTTTGGATTGTACTTATCGACTTGACCACAGGCAAATTCGCAGAAATTGACCACCAACATGATGAGGCATGGATTGGAGGTCCAGGAATTGGATCATGGAACGAAGAAACAGGTACTTTGGGATGGTTAAAAGATAATGAAACTGTATTTTTTCAATCAGAAGTAAGTGGTTATTCCCATTTATATACCTATTCTACAGCAACAAAGAAAAGAACGCAATTAACAAGCGGAAATTGGGAGGTGCATAATGCGCAACTTTCACAAAATGGAAAAATATTTTTTATTACTGCCAACAAAACCCATCCCGGTAACAGGGATTTTTACCATTTGCAAATCAGCGATGGGAAACTGATTCCAATACTCACAAAAGATGGATTTCATGATGTTGCTGTTTCACCGGATGAAAAACAATTGGTCGTGCGCTACTCAGCTTCAAACCTACCCTGGGAATTGTACCTTGCCGAAAACAAACCCAATGGAAAATGGACTAGACTCACCTACTCTACTTCCGATAAATTTAATAACATTAAATGGGTTAAACCAGAAGTAATTACTATTCCTGCTTCTGATGGAATTCCGGTTTACGCAAGACTATACAAACCCGAACAATCACAAAGTAATGGCGCAGCCGTATTGTTTGTGCACGGCGCGGGATACTTACAAAATGCGCATAACTTTTGGAGTCATTATTTCAGAGAATATATGTTTCACAACATGCTTTTAGCAGAAGGATATACAATTCTGGATGTTGATTACAGAGCAAGTGAAGGTTACGGTAGAGACTATCGCACTGCCATTTACCGCCACATGGGTGGACGAGATTTAGAGGATTTTATTGATGCAAAAAAATACTTGGTCAACCAGTTCAATATTGATTCCAACCGCGTTGGCATCTACGGTGGTTCGTACGGTGGATTCATCACCTTGATGGGCTTATTGACTAAACCTGGAAGTTTTGCCTGTGGTGCAGCTTTGCGAAGTGTTACCGATTGGTTGCATTACAATCATGAATATACCTCCAACATTTTAAATTATCCGGATACAGATACTGAAGCATATAGAAAAAGTTCGCCTATCTATTATGCCGACAATCTGCAAGACCGACTGTTGATGCTCCATGGAATGGTAGATGACAATGTTCAATTTCAGGATGTAGTGAGGCTTTCACAACGCTTTATCGAATTAGGTAAAGAAAATTGGGAGCTTGCCGTATTCCCAGTTGAAGCACATTCATTCACAGAAAGCAGCTCTTGGTTCGACGAATACAGAAGAATATATGACATGTTTACAGAAGAATTAATCTTGGCGAGATGATTATCAAAGAACTCAAAACGAAAGAAGAAATGCTTGGAGTTTTTCCCGTTCTTCAAGAATTGTATCCGAGCTTAACATTTGAACAATACAGTATCGAATTGAATTTGATGTTACCGAATAACGCATATGGTCAAGTTGCAGCATTTGACAAAGAAGTATGCGCTGGAGTAACAGGCGTCTGGATTGGCTATAAACTGTGGTGCGGAAAATATTTGGAAATTGATAATTTCGTAGTTGCAAAAGCTTACCGTTCGCAAGGAATTGGAAAAGCTATAATTGATTTCCTCAAACAAAAAGCTATTGAGGAAAATTGCTCGATGGTAGCGCTGGATTCCTATACCACCAATTTTAAAGCACACAAATTGTTTTATAACGAAGGTTTTGGGCCTAAAGGTTTTCATTTTATTCATGTTTTAAAAGATGATGCTTTGAGATGATTCATCGAGTTGCGCATTACGCAATTTAATTTTTGGGTATTGCGTGATTTCGTTTTATTGGATAACCTATTAAGTTTATCTTTATAGTACAAAAACAAATCAGTGCATGTACTATTAACAGGGGCGACTGGATTTTTAGGATTCAGAACTTTAGAAAAACTAATCACAGATCCTTCTATTCAGAAAATCACAGCCACGGGGAGAATAATCAAACCCACGCACCACATTATTGATCCGAAGGTAAATTATCAATTGGGTGAATTATCAGATTTTGCCTTTGTAGAAAAAATAGTTACCGGTATTGATGTCATTATACATGCAGCAGCACTTTCTTCACCTTGGGGTGACTACGACATGTTTTATGCCTCAAACGTAAAAAGCATTCAAAACCTCATCCATTTCTCTGAATTAAAAGGCATAAAAAGATTTATTTACGTTTCCACCCCGAGTATTTATTTCAATGGCATGGATCGATTCAATGTCAAAGAAAGTGACCCCTTACCCAAGAAATTTATTAATCAATATGCCTATACCAAACGACTGGCAGAATTAGAATTGGAAAAATCAAGTTTGGATTTCATTTCACTTCGACCAAGAGCTTTAACGGGACGTGGTGACACAGTCATTATGCCAAGATTAGTCAGGGCTTTTGATGAAGGTCGATTAAGAATAATTGGTGACGGAAAAAATAGTGTTGATTTGACATCGGTAGCAAATGTTGCTGATGCTATTTTGCTTTCAATTAATGCTCCGCAAATCGCACTAAGGCAACATTACAATATCACCAATGGCGAACCGGTTGTATTGTGGGATAAGATTAGAATGGTATTGTATGAAATGAATCGTGAACTTACGGACAAAAAAATTCCTTATGGAGTGGTAAAAACAATAGCTTCTCTAATGGAACTGAAATCAAAAATCACCAATAAAAAGGAACCGACACTAACTGTTTATGGGGTTGGCACCTTGGCCAAATCATTTACGATGGACATTTCTAAAGCCAAGGAACTTCTTGGATATGTTCCAAAAGTAAACACGGATGAAGCGATTAAAGAATTTGTTCACTGGTATCAGCGCAATGAAAACAGTTAAATTACATCTCAATTATGCTGGTTTCTGTTGGGCAAAAGAAAACCATTCATTACGAAAAGGTAGTAAGCGCAACATAAAATTTCATGCCCTTTGGGGACTAATTGATCATCCTGAAAAAGGTTTGATATTGTATGACACTGCATATACTGAAAGATTTTATGAGGCCACCGCGAAATACCCGAACCGCATTTATGCAAAAATTACTAAAGTAGAAATCAAAAAAGAAGAAGAAATTCAATATCAATTGCTGCAAAACGGTATTGATCCTAAAGCAATAAAACACATTATTTTAACGCACTTCCATGCCGACCATATTGGTGGACTTTTAGATTTTCCCAATGCAACAATTTACACTTCTTCATTCGCATACCAATATACCAGCAAGCTAAATAAGCAACTCGCTTTTACGAAAGGAGTATTGAAAGAATTATTACCGGAAAACCTTTCTTCAAGAATTGAATTCATTGACAAAGTTGGTAAGGGCAAAACAGATGGCATATTCGGAAAAGTTTACGATTTATTTCATGACGAAAGCTTGATCATTGTTCCCCTACCCGGGCATGCTGCGGGCCAAATTGGAATTCAATTAAAAACTGAAAAGCGGAGTTTTTTCCTCATTGCTGATGCCTGTTGGAATGCTGAGACCTATAAAAATCTTCATCTACCAAATCCTATCGTGCGATTGTTCTTTCATTCCTGGCGAGACTTCAAATCAACTGTTTTAAAATTGAACGCCTTTCATAAATTACATCCAGAAGTGTTGCTTGTACCAACACATTGTAATGAAACATCAGATCCTTTAATTAGCGATAAAATTGATTTCCATGTCCTTTAAACTCAAAATACTGAGGTATTTGCTTCGCTTTAAATGGGTGAAATTTCGTTATGCTTCAAAATTGCAACACTTGCAAGCCAAACGTTGGAAGAAGTATTTAAAAATCCTTTCAAAATCACCATTTTACTCAAAATTTCTTGGCAAAAGTACAAAGCTAGAAGATTTTCCAATTGTCAACAAACAGGCTTTCATGGAAAATTTTGATACCATCAACACCTGTAGTATTACACTGGATAAAGCTATGTCTATCGCTATAAATGCAGAAAAATCAAGAGACTTTTCGCCTATGATCAATGGAATTACCGTTGGATTATCCTCCGGAACTAGTGGCAACAGGGGTATATTTTTAGCCTCTGAAAATGAACGCGCGCAATGGGTAGCTGCAGTGCTTGATCGAGTCATTGGCTTCCAACTGAAAAAAAGAAAAGTGGCGTTTTTCTTGAGAGCAAACAGTAATTTATACAATTCGGTTGCATCAAAATTATTACGCTTTGAGTTCTTTGATCTTTTAATCCCAACTGAAAAACATATTGATTCTTTAAATCAGCTTCAACCCAATATCCTTGTTGCACAGCCAAGTTGTCTTATTGAATTGGCTAAATTTATTGAATCAGCAAAACTTCGAATACATCCTGAAAAAGTCATTTCTGTAGCTGAAGTATTGTATCCCGAAGACAAGAAATATCTGGAAAATGTTTTTCAACAAACGATACATCAAGTTTACCAATGCACCGAAGGACTTTTGGCAAGTACTTGCAAAGAAGGCAACCTTCACTTTCACGAAGATTATTTAATTATCGAAAAGAACTACCTCGACGATGACAAAAGTCGTTTTCATCCAGTGATTACAGATTTGATGAGGTCCACCCAACCCGTTGTTCGATATGAACTGAACGACATCATTCACGAACTAAAGAACTGTCCATGCGGCTCAAAAATGACAGCAATTGCTCAAATTGAGGGAAGGTCAGACGATAAACTATGTTTCTTAAACGATGAGGGCATTGAAACAAGCATCTATCCTGATTTTTTTCGACGAGCAATCATATTAGCGGATTCAGAAATACAAGATTATATGCTTATTCAAAAAAGTAAATCAAAGTTGGACTTGTACATCGCAGGTACAGAGGCAATTTTTGAAAAAGCGAAAAATGAAATTCAAACATTACTCGAATATAACAGATGTTTTAATGTTGTTATCAAAAAACTGGAAGCCTCTCCTTTTGAAAGAGGTACAAAACTAAGACGTATAAAAAATGAATCAATCTAAACCAATACGAATTGTGGGAATGGGTAAATATTTACCCAAGCTGGTAACTTCCCAGGAACTGGAAAATCAATTCAACCTTCCTGTGGGTTGGTCTGAAAAATATTCAGGTGTTCAGCAACGCCACATCGCATCACAAGAATGTAATGGTTATATGGGTGCCGTTGCAGCTGATGCAGCACTTGAAAATGCAGGATTAAAACTTTCTGATTTGGATATGATAATTTCAGGAAGTGGGACTTATGATTATCCATTACCCAATCAAGCCAGTATCATTAAAGCAAAAATGAAAGGGGGAGAAAAACATCATATTCCTGCTATAGACATAGACAGCACTTGCCTTAGTTTCGTTGCAGCTTTTGATTTTGCTTCGAAATTATTGGATGGTAAATCTTACAAAAACATTTTGATTGTCAGTTCAGAAATTTCATCAAAAGGAATCAATCCTAAAAATTGGGAAACACTAACGTTATTTGGGGATGGTGCTGCTGCCATGGTTTTGAGTTACGATGAAACTGAATCATCCTTATTTATCAAAGGAGGACAGCGGACCTACTCGGAAGGCGTTTATGACACCATTATCGAAGGTGGAGGAAACAAATATTTTTTTAAGGAACATGCTTACAATGCAGAATTGCATTCTTTCAAAATGAACGGTAGAAAATTGCTGAAAATGGCAAAGCATTATATTCCTGAATTTATGGATTGGTTTTATGGCGATATTCCTTTTACGATTTCAACAACCGATGTTATTGTTCCGCACCAAGCTTCGAGAATGGGAATGGGGGTATTTACCAAATTATATAAATTAAGACCCGATCAAATGATGGAAACATTACATAAATATGGAAACTGTATTGCAGCTTCTATTCCATTGACATTTATGGACGCCGTAGAAAAAAATGAAATCAAAAGAGGCGATATTTGCCTACTAAGTGGAACCTCTGCTGGATTTTCAATCGGTGGAGTGTTATTAAAATATTGAGGCAATGACACCTAAATTACTCTTTCAATTCATCTTTGGAATTTTCTCTTTTGAAAGAAGCAATATGCGTTGGTTCAATTTGAAAAGGGTTTTATTTTGCCTATTTATTTGTCCATTTTTTATAGTCTTCTTTATAATTAACAATGTTTTCCTGGCTCTAGACTTTATTTTATTTCCTCGTTTTTTATGGCAAAAAATTGTTCAACCTGTTTTTATTATTGCTGCTCCGAGAAGTGGGACTACTTTTCTGTTTCATTCACTTGCCAACAATCGCCATAACTTTACAGCAGTAAAACTTTGGGAAATTGTTTTTGCGCCTTCTATTCTGCAAAAATACCTGATTACCGGATTGTTCAAAATGGATTCCTTTTTCGGTGGTCCTTTAAAAAAAATGATTTTAGGACTGGAAAACATAATGATTGGGAAATTAAAAACCATTCACTTAATCGGACTAAATATGCCTGAAGAAGACGAAGGGCTTCTGGTTTGGAACCTTACTACCTTATATTTCAACTTTTTTTATGCGGATTCCAACTTCTTTGAAGAGTTTTTGCATTTCGACGACTCAATGCCCGAAAATAGAAAACAACGCATTATGAACCGCTATTACCGCTTAATACAACGGCATAATTTTGTTTTTAATCGTAGCAATAGTAGAAGATTCGTTTCAAAAAACCCTTTGATGATGAATAAAGTGGGTGCATTAAGCCGCATTTTTCCGGATGCTAAAATTTTAAACATCAATCGGAATCCAAAAGAAACCATTCCTTCAACAATACATCTTGGGCATTCTCTTTATGGAATTTTCACATCTATTCCTCAAAATGAAAGGGTTAAATCGGAAACCAAAAATCTTTTAATCAGTTGGTATAAAATGGCCGAACAAAATTTGAACGCGCATTATCCCAATAGTCATCTTAAAATTAATTTTTACGATTTAGTCAACAAAAATTCAGATGAATGGCAGCGCATTGCTGTATTTCTCGAATTTCCAAAAGATGTAATTCAAATGGACGAAAGAAAAGAAAATGTAGGCCATAAAAGTCAGAGTACCTATCAAAAATTAAGTGAAGACGAAACTGCATTGATATTGGAAGAATTGCCATTTTTACAACCGTTTTGTGCAGCAAGGAAATATAATTCATGACAGAACACAAAATAAAAATAGCAGAATTAAACATCAATTATGTAGCAACAGGGTCAGGAGATCCGATGTTGTTTTTACACAATGGTGGGGGTTTTTGGTACAGTTGGGAGCATCAATTAAAACATTTTGCAGCAAACTATCAGGTATTTGGTATAGATTGGCCGGGATTTGGAGAATCTGATTCACCTGAAGGTATGATTTCACTTCAACTTTTAACAGATGTGCTATCTGAATTTATTGAAAAACTAAATCTGGTAAATCCAATACTCGTTGGTAACTGCATTGGCGCATCTGCTGCATTAAATTATACCATACAACAAAAGAAATCCATTCGCGCTTTGATATTATTCAATCCATGTCCAGGTAGTTTGATCTTTCCCTTCAAGCCATTGAGAACGTTGATTGCTTCCGTACACAAAAGTGAAAAACGAAAAAAAAGCATGCAATCCTTTTTTAGATTTCTATTTACCAAAACTTTTGTTAAAAGTCAATTTCCCAAAGTGCTTTTTGGTAAGAAAAATGATCCAGCCACCCCCCTTTACAAAAGATATTTGGAAAAACTAAAAGACGAAAGACATACGCAATCACGAGTCAATTTATTCTTTTCAGTGCATACCTTCAATATGGATATCATCACGCAAAATTTTGAAATCCCTGAACATCTTTTGGTATGGAGTAATGACAATAAAGTTACGTTAATTAATCGCCACGGAAGGGTACATCGTAAATTACTGGGAACTACAAATTACGAGATTGTTGAGGATGCTGGTCATTTGTGCATGTACGAGCGACCTGAAAAAGTAAATCAAATTATTGAAAATTATTTGCTAAAATCAAGTTAAAGAGATGTCGATTTCCTTTCTAATATTTATTATTCTCTACGCTGCTGCGGTGACATTTGAGGTGTTTCATGACAGAAAACATCAACTTAAGCTTTACAATTTCAAAGATTCTTTGTTGAATATATCACTTGGTTCACTTGCCGTTTTAAATCGTGTGATTTTTGAAGGTTTATGGCTTGGTTTCTGGATTTATTTGACCCAATTCAGCCTTTGGAGTATTCCGAACAATGCGTTAACATGGATCATTCTATTTTTGGTTAATGAATTTGTTTATTACTGGTTTCATCGTCTCAGTCATGAGTGGCGAATACTATGGGCAATTCACGTAAACCATCATTCTTCCCAATTGTTCAATTTTACTACCGCAGCAAGATTACCTTTTTTAAACATCATTGTGCACATCATTTTTTGGACACCTCTTATTTTTCTTGGTTTCGATCCCTTCATGGTATTTGCCATTTCAAACATTGGTTTTCTTTTTGGTGTTTTTCAACATACCAAACTCATCGGTCACCTAGGATGGATGGAATTTTGGTTCAATACCCCGAGAAATCATCAGATTCATCATGCTTCAAATCCGGACTATATCAATCACAATTACGGAAATGTGCTGATTATCTTCGACCGTTTATTTGGAACATTTATAGAAGAAAAGCACGAAAACCCTATAATTTATGGAATAACAAAAAACATTTCTTCAAACAATCCGATTAAAGTTATTTTTCACGAATGGGTGGATATGTTTCAAAAAAAGAATGAAAATATTTAAACCACAATAATTTTTAAAATTCTACTTAAATAATTGTGATTTCTCAATTTTGTCATAAGTTTGAAAATAAAACTGAAACTTTCTATCACCAATATTATCTATTAGGCTATGTCTAGAAAAGTAAAAATCAATAAACAACTGGTCAAACTAGCAACATTATTATTCCTTATTTCAATTGCAAACAACACTTTTGCTCAAAATTACCTTTGGGCCAAAAGAGCAGGTGGAAATAGCACAGATAAAGGACAATCTGTAACTACGGATAATTCCGGAAATATAATAACGACCGGATTTTTCGACTCTCCTATAATTGCTTTTGGAAATACGAATCTTGTTAATCCCAGCACTGGTTATCATGAAGCTTATTTGGTAAAATACAATGGTGACGGAAATTTATTGTGGGCAAAAAAAATTGGAGGAATTGAAAGTGAAATTGGAGCTAGTGTTTGTGTTGATTCTTCTGGTAATATTATTCTTGTCGGCTCCTTTGAAAGTGCATCAATAACAATAGGAATTACGACACTGCCGAATTCAGGAATTGACGATATTTTTGTAGCAAAATTTTATCCTAATGGTGACCTTATTTGGGCTAAAGGTTACGGCGGGCCAAGTATGGATAACCCTACATGCGTTACAACTGATTCAACTGGAAACATTATTTTTTGCGGAAATTACACCAGTCCATCTTTAAATTTTGGTAATATTACCCTTACAAATCAAGGTTCATACGACTTATTTATGACTAAATTAAATCCTAATGGAAATGTTTTATGGGCTAAAAATTTTGGTGGTACTAATTTCGAGATTGACGCCTATGTAAAATGTAATACCAATGGGGAAATTTTTCTTTCAGGATCTTTTGCTAGTGACTCAATTTCAATTGGAAATTCAACTTTAAACAATACCGGTTTATGTGATATTTTTCTGGCAAAATTCGACAATAATGGTGAAGCCATTTGGTCAATAAATGAGGGTGGAACAGATTACGACTTTAGCAGCCAAATCAGTCTTGATACCAATGGTAACGTTTATTTAATCGGGGATTATAGCAGCGCCTCAATGACTGTTGGTCCAAATACCCTTATTAATTCAGGTTTTTATGATATAGTGATAAGTAAATTCAATTCGAATGGTACCGCAATTTGGGCTAAATCATACGGCGGAAGTTCCTCTGAGGATGCAAATTCGATCATATGTGAAGACAATGGGTCAGTTTTCGCCTCTTTTTCTTTTTCCAGTACCGCAATTTCCAGTGGTAACTTTTATTTTAACAATGTGGGCAACAGTGACATACTGCTTATGAAATTAGATAGCTTAGGAAATTCGGTTTGGGCACAAAGCATAGGTGGAATTGACTCTGAGGAATGTACCAGTATGACCTTGGATGTGAATAAAAATTTAATATTTACTGGTGGCTTTAGAAGTCAACCTTTGGTTCTTGGATCGATAAATCTTAACAATGCTGGTGGGGATGATGTTTTATTAACAAAAATAGCCGCAGCCTCTATTACTGAAATAGACGATCAAGAATTGAGTTTAGTTGAATTATACCCTAATCCCGCTAATGATGTGTTAAATGTTTTAACAGCAGCTGATGCTTTAGGGAAAAATTATTTCATACTTGATGTTACAGGAAAAGCCATTTTTTCAGGACAAATACTCGATAAAAATGCTTCCATTCCAGTTGAAAATCTCGCAAATGGCTACTATACAATAATTATTGATTCACAATATACCGGCAGATTTTTAAAACAATAACTTCTTTCATGTTTGCAACAAAAAATGTTACCTTTTTGTATTTCTAATTTAAACCAAGTCATAAACTGTTTTTGTCAGCTTAAGGTCTTTTTTGAAAATTTAAACACGCGAAGTTTGCCAATTCAATGAACTGCTACGAATTTAAATTTGTTTAAATTTGTCTTCTATGAAAAAACTATCGCTTTTATTATTTTTCGCTTGTTTTCAGGCCATTCTATTTGGACAAATAAAAGAAAACCACAACCAATGTTTTAAAAAAAATGCTTTTGTTAACAGTCAGTTGAAAAGTAACACTTTATCTGTTGCACAAATTGCAGAAACTGAAAAATATGATGTGCATTATTATGCATTAAACTTAACCATGAACAACTTATCAACTAATGTTGCGGGAACGGTTGAAATCCATGCTAAAACTAAAGAAGCAATCGACTCTGCCCTTTTCGAGCTTTTCAGTACGATGACCATTTCTCAAATTCGGGTAGACGGTATTCCAACGACCTTTACAAGAGTCGCTTCTGCAGTGTATGTTCCGGTAAATCTATCCGTTAATCAAAGTTTTATTATCGCTATTGATTACAATGGTACACCGCCCACTGCCGCCACAAATCCACTCGGGGGATCGGGAATGTCAAATGCAACATCACCAAGTTGGGGAAATCAAGTTACATGGTCACTATCACAACCTTTTTCTGCTTATGAATGGTGGCCTTGCAAGCAATCCTTGTCAGACAAAGCTGATAGTTGCGAAGTTAAAGTTACCGTTCCTTCCAATTGCAAAGCAGGCTCCAATGGTGTTTTAGAAAATGTTGTTGATTTGGGTAATGGCAATACGAGGTATGAATGGAAGCACCGTCACCCTATTGATTATTACCTCATCTCTGTATCGGTAGCGCAATATATTGAATACAATGTTTATGCTAATCCAACGGGTGCCGTTAATCCAATTCTGATTCAAAATTTCATTTACAACAATCCAGCAACCCTAACAAATTTTCAAGCCGAAATTGATGAAACTGCTGATTTCCTTGAGTTATTTTCAGAACTTTTTGGACCCTACCCATTTGAAGATGAAAAATATGGACATTGTATGGCTCCCTTTTCAGGTGGAATGGAACATCAAACCATGACCACGCAAGGGTTTTTCGAGAAAAGTTTAACTGCTCACGAATTAGGGCATCAATGGTGGGGAGATCACGTAACATGTGCCTCATGGGCAGATATATGGGTGAATGAAGGATTTGCCTCCTACAGTGATTTCCTAATGATTGAAAATCTTTACCCTGCTGAAAAAGTTCAATATATGCAAGACGTGCATACCAATATTATGAGTCAACCAAATGGTAGTGTATACGTGCTGGATAGCTTGAATGAATCAAGAATTTTTAGTGGACGATTGTCCTACGACAAAGGATCTGCGATAATACATACCATGCGTTTCGTGATGAATAACGACAATTTATTCTTCCAAGCACTTAGAAATTACCAAAATCAATTCAAAGATAGCGTAGCCAAAGGATTAGATGTTAAAGCTGTGCTTGAACAAACCAGTGGGATAGATTACGATAATGTTTTCAATGAATGGTATTTCGGGGAAGGCTATCCGACCTATTCGTCGAGATGGAATAAAATAGGAAATGATTTGATATTGGAAATTACTCATACTGCATCTGCAGCAGTTGTAACGCCAACATTTACAAATCCATTGGAAATCAAATTTACCAGAACAGGAATGAGCGATACTATCATTCGATTTGATATCAATGCCAATACTTGCCAGTATTATGTTCCAAATGTGGGACCCGTTTCTTCGATTTCACAAATTGATCCTAACAATTGGATTATCAACAAATCAGGAGCAAAAATATACGATCCAAACTTCTTTTTAGGATTAACTAATGACAATGAATCCTCAAGAATTTCCATTTTCCCGAATCCAACAAATAATCTTATACAGGTATTTGATCCTTTCAATGAAAACAGCAAATTGATCATATTTGATCAAGAAGGTAAACTGCTAATCAATCAAAACTTCAAGGAAACATTGACTGTATCACTGGAGAATTTTGATGCTGGAATTTATTCTTTCGTCATTTACCAAGAAAACAGACCAATCCATGTTGAAAAGGTAATCAAACACTAATACAACAGAAAAGTATTCTATAATTCCTTCACTCCTGGTTCTGTAAGAAGTGGCTTATATTTTTCAAGGTTCATTTTTCTTGTTCCATAAGTGAAATGCCACCATTCGGTCGTTAAATTCCAAAAACCCTGATTGGCCATTACCTTTCTTAATAGTTTCCTATTTTCGACTTGATCAGCGGATAATTGCCCATTAGATAAAAATCTTTCTTCGTACTTGGGATAGGCAATTTCTCTAGGATCATCAAATCCGGCACCCATGTCTAAAGGATTTCCCATTTGATCGCAAATTGTTATATCAACGGCAACACCTAAATTGTGCATGCTCAAATTTTTACCACTTGCGACAAATCTACCTCTCTTCCTCGGAGGAATACTATCTAGAGCCTTCCACATTTTCTTTTGAACACTAACCGGTCTTGCCGCGTCATAAATCAACAAATATAAATTACTGTCAATCTTTGATAAATATTGCTGAGATTTCACCAATCTCTCTGCAACATCTCTTTGGAAAAAAGCACGATCTAAATAATGATACAGTTGAACCTTAAAAAAATTATCAGAAGTATTGTATTTGATGTCCACTTTTATAGAACTGTCTAATTGGCTAATGTCAACCATTCCTATACTAGCCATTACAGAATCTTGAATATTTCTAATATTTTGTTGGTTCAAGGAATCTTTTACGCTTAATGGTTGAGATTTAATTGAAGGACTGTCCTTATTGACAGGTTGCGGTTCAATGGCAGAAAAATCATTAATTGATTCGTCATGAGCACAACTGATGAGAATTCCTATCAAAGTAAAAAAAGTCATTTTAATCATTATACAAAAATCTAAAAAGAAATCTTCTTAACCATCATCTGTGAAACAATTCACGTAAATTTGTACAAAAATAAGTTATGCCTAGTATATCTCGGAAAGCAGTTGAAATGCCTGCATCACCAATTAGAAAATTGGTCCCCTACTCAGAAAAAGCAAAAAAAGAAGGTAAAATTGTCTACCATCTCAACATCGGTCAACCAGATATTGAAACACCAGAAGTTGCTTTGAATGCCATAAAAAATCTTGATAGAAAGGTATTGGAATACAGTCACTCCGCAGGATTTGAAAGTTACAGAAATGGACTTTCGGCATATTATCAAAAAACTGGAATTGATGTGAATCCAGAGGATATTTTAATTACAACGGGAGGTTCCGAAGCTTTAATTTTTGGATTCATGTCGACCTGTGACCCTGGTGATGAAGTTATTATCCCTGAACCTTTTTACGCTAATTACAATGGTTTTGCTGTGATGGGTGGATTATCAGTAGTTCCTGTTACCGCTTCAATTGAAAATGGATTTGCCTTACCCCCGATTGCCGATATTGAATCTAAAATTACCGCTAAAACCAAAGCCATTGTAATATGTAATCCCGGAAATCCGACAGGATATTTATATTCTAAGGAGGAGTTACAGCAACTGCGAGATATCGTAAAAAAACATAATTTATTCCTTTTTGCTGATGAAGTATACCGGGAATTTTGCTACGATGGTGCTGTTCCATTTTCCGTAATGAATTTGGATGGTATCGAAGACAATGTAGTGATGATTGATTCGGTTTCGAAAAGATATTCGATGTGCGGTGCCCGAATTGGTGCATTAGTAACTAAGAATAAAGCATTAATGGCTGCAGCATTGAAGTTTGGACAGGCACGACTTTCTCCACCAACTGTTGATCAAATTGCAGCGGAAGCTGCTTTAAACACGCCTCAATCTTATTTTGACAACGTAGTAGCGGAATATGTAGAAAGAAGAAATATAATGGTTGAAGGCCTGAACAATATTCCCGGGGTATTTTGTCCAAAACCAAGCGGCGCGTTCTATTGTGTTGCGAAATTCCCTGTGGATGATGCAGAAAAATTTTGTCAATGGTTATTGGAGGAATTCTCCTATGAAGGACAAACAGTGATGATGGCACCTGCGAATGGATTTTATTCAACAAAAGGAGCTGGACAGCAAGAAGCCCGAATAGCTTACGTATTAAACCAGGATTCACTTAGAAAAGCTGTCAAGTGCTTAGAAGAGGCCTTGAAAGTTTATCCTGGAAGATTATAAAATATCTCAAATAAAAAAGGTCGGAAATCCGACCTTTTTTATGCTTAATTAATTAGAAATTACTTTACGTAAACTTTTTTAGTCACTTGACCAGCATCAAATTGAGCTGCAACAGTATAAATGCCAGTCTCTATACCTTCGAAAGATAACTTGGTGTCTACATCTTGAATAGATGTACTTGCTACCAACTGTCCTGACATGCTAAACATATTTACCGTTCCTCCGATTAAATCAGGTGTAACGTTTATGATAGCCTCATTCAAGGTCGTTTTAACAGTAACTTTATTTTCAACAGACACATCTTCCAGACCAACCATTTGTCCAGCTAAAATTTCACTGTTTGGAGATGCATTAAATGCATAATCTTTAATGGTTACGGTGCTTGCATCTCCAGCAACATCTAATCTAACCCATCCAAAATGAGTATTGGCTCCTGCAGTAAACTTAACACCTAAAAATTTATCTGTTACGCCTAAAAATTGTCCCCCTTGAAAGGCATAAGTATAAGCTAATAAAGGTACGTTAATTAATACATCAACTCCCAAGGTAGCACCACTGCTATTGAACATTGCCCCTGCATTTATTGCATCACCATTATTTAATGGAGCAACAGCACTTGTCATTGAACTGCTGGATCCTGGAACTAAACTCATTTGAAATCCACCTCCAGCCGCAGGTGCTGCCACAGCATAAGTACCATTATAGGTATACGTAAGGCCGCTATAAGTTCCTGCCCCTTGGACATTTTGAACAGCAAAAGAGACATCTGCAATGGCATCGTTGTTAAAATCCAAATCATACATGGTGTTATTCGTGTCAACTACGACATCTGGACTCACATCTGTATAGACAATTTGCGCATCCGCCGAATTTCCTGCTAAAACAGCACCAGCCATTGCAGTAAATCCAGCTAATTTCTTTTCATCAATAAGTAATTTCTTCTTCATTTTTCAAGATTAGTGATTCGAATATACAATTTTTTTTTCTAATGAATAATTTACTGGAGAAATTCATCCAGTTGTTGTAAAATTAATTTTGAATTATCCATCATATCCGAGTAATCAATAAACATCAATTGCAAAGCTGGTTGAGATTCAATCCAAATCTCAATTTTTTCCTGACTTTTGCTAGTTAGGTTATATGTTTTTAATGGCAATAATTGCTTTTTATTGGTTTTCCCTCCTTTTTGGATATTACCATCAAGGACCTCCGAAAAATTCCTTTGAATATAAATTAGTTTATAATTAAAATCAGGAGGTAAAAAACTCAAGTATTGCGGTGCTACATACATAATCTTACCTACTTGACGGGCCAACCAATGATGGTTCTCCTTTAGCTTTTTAGTTTCTGAAATTATGTATCCCTTTTCTAAATCTTTTATTTTATCATTCTTTACGATATCGTAACCTTTATCATCGAGTATTCGCATAAAGTCTTCGTGTCCAGAGCCTTTAATTCCTGTTACAATGTACACTGCTCCTTTAATATTTTGCTTCAAAAAGAGCTCGTGGGCATTGCGTTTATCTTCGTCTTTCAAATGTTTCTCGTAAATTTCCACTAACCATTTGTGGGCACGTGCCATTCCTGGAGATAATCGAACGGCCACTTCAAATGCTTGCTTAGACTCATCATAATAACCGGTTCGATAAAAAGCTTCCCCTAAATGATAATGTACATTTGGCATGAAAAAATTTTCCTCAATAGCGGCAAAAAATTCATCAATTGCTTCTTTAAACATTTTCCTTCTTAAAAAGGAAATACCCAATCCATAATGTGCTTGTGCGTTTCTGTTGTCTATAGCTAAAGCCCTTATAAATTGTTTTGCAGAAGCAACATAGTTTTTTCTTTGGTTATTTATTTTACCTATGTTTATAGCTACCTGCATATTTGCAGGGTTCTTTTTTTGAACCTTCTCAAGTAGTGGAAGTGCTTTTCTTGGCTTATTAATTTTCAAGTTCAACAATCCTTCAACAAATTCAAGGTACATGGGTTCTTCATATTCTTTGTTCCCAAAAGGATCATTAGGATCTTTCTTCAAAATTTCCTTTTTTTCCATGAGTGCACTCTCTTTCTCTAAATCTCTCAAATGATTAATCATTTGTTGACATTTAATGAGTTTATTGGTGGATAAATAAGCAAAAGCTAATCGCTGACCATATCTTGTAATGCTCGATTCTTCAAAAATCTTCTCGAGAATTTCAATAGCTTGTTCCCATTTCTTTCCATTAATGAGGTTTCGGGCAACATAATATTGATTTTCCCTTTTTGCTTTTTCAACCGCAAGGAGTTTATCTTCCCCTATTTCTTCAATGTATCCCAAATCAACCAATTGTTGCAACGCATCCATGGCTTGCCAGGGATCTTCTAAAAGGTCGGGATCATGCATGCCGAAATCGCCGTTCACCAATTCCCATGATGGAATGGTTTCATTTATTTTGGGCTCATCAAATACCCCTTGGAGTACTCGACCTTCCATATCCTCTCCAATAGGAATGTCCAAATGGGCCAAGATTGTTGGCGTAATATCCAAAACAGATGCACCACTTACCCGTTGTCCGCCTGTGCGAATACCCGGTCCGGCCATTACAAAAATTCCATATGGACTGTGCTCCACAGCAGGACCTGATGGCTCTTTCGGAATATATAACGGACGCTGATGGTCGGAATGAAACCCGTGATCGGATACTACAATAACTGTTGTATCTTGATCGATTAATTCGAGCGTACGTTCCAACATCATGTCTTGAAAACGATAACCTGACTCAACAACATGTTTGTAATCGTCAAATTCCTTTTCATTGATTTCTGGACGCCTAGGAGGATGGAAGCGCATGGCCAAATGAGAAAAATGGTCAATGGCATCGTGGTAAACCGCCATAAAATCCCAATCCGTATTTCGCTGCAGATAGGTTGAAACTGCATGAACAGAGGACGCATTTGCTATTACTTTTACAACTCCTGATGTTCGCTTTGCTTTTCGAAGTTCCATGTCCTTTTCTAAATTAGGGATAAAAGGAATTGTCATAGAAAGTGTTATTTCATTGGGGTGAACACGCCATTCTTTCAATTCTTCAGCCATAGATTTAGGATGTACGGTTCCTTTTGGCAATTCCCATTCTTCATCTATAGGTTTGGATGCAACTTGGTAATGATTGGAAATCATCACCCCATTTATTGGTTCAGCAGGATTACTTGGCCACCACGCTACGACATTAGATTTTAGCCCATGGTAATGCAAAATATTCCAAATAGCCTTAACCTTTCTCGATGTTGAGGTAACTGGTCTAAGCCCAGTACCATCAGGATTAGGTTCCACAAATCCCCCTATTCCATGCTTATCTGCTCTGAATCCCGTTGCTATACTCGTCCATAACATAGGTGAAAGAGGCGGGTCTAAAGTTTGAATTTTACCAAATACTCCCCGATCAATTAACCCTTTAAGTGCTGGCATTTTACCTTGCTGTATTAACGGGTCGATAACTTTCCAATCGGCGGCATCCCAGCCTATTAACAAAACTTTATTATTTTTCTTTTTCGTCATTTTGAGTGGTGGTTTTGTCTTTTTTCTTTTTAAGATTTTTAGAAATTGAATCCCTCCATAACTTTACACCGACATCACCTAATGCCAATAACCCTAATGAACCCTGAGGGGTTATTTTATATTCAACATTTTTCTTCTTCTGCATGAAACAAATTTATATCAAAAAAAAAAGACCGACGAATCGGTCTTTTCAATTATTGTATTTTATTTTTAGTGAACGATCACTTTCTTCGTCATTGAACCTTCAGCAAACTGTGCATTGATAACATAGATTCCAGCAGAAAGACCGTTTAAGTCAACGATATACTCATCGCTATCAACGTTTCCTGTAGATACAGTTTGTCCGTTTGCAGAAACCAATGTAATTGCACCTTGAGTAAGACCACCATTTACAACTACCTTTACTGTATTGTTTGGTTGATTTACAAAATGTACTAAACTTTCCAATTCCATTGTATTTACCCCAGCCATTTGACCTGCAGTAATTGAACCATCAGGAGTACCGTTATATGCATAATCTTTCAAAGTCCATACATCTGCAACAGCTTGAACATCCATTCTTGCCCATCCATAGTGAGTGTTAGCACCAACTTTGAATTTTAAACCTAAATATTTGTCTGTTACCCCGTTCCAGTTCTCATTATATGGATTAGCACTATTAACATTGTAAGCCATTGTGTTGGTTGCCGCAATCCAATTTAATGTTGCATCAATCATATCACCTGAGTTCAATGCAAGGGCATAATTATATCCTGAAGGAGCCTCACCAGCGATTGCATTTGAAGCTGCCGCAGTACCATAAGGAGCAATTACTGTATAACGAACTCTATCTGTTCCTCCGTAAATTGAATCGCCAGAGAAAATTGCAAAATCAAAGTTAGAATCATTATTCATGTCTAATCCATAACCATACTCATCACCAGGGTGAGCAAAATCTGGATTAACGTCTGTGTACACTATTTGAGCATTAGCTCCAGCAGCACTAACCAATGCAGCAGCCGCAGCGGTATACTTTCCTAATCTTTTTTGTAATTCTTTATTCATAGACAAGCTTTTTAAATTGGATCCAATATTAAGAAATTTTAACGTCATTTAAAACTTAATTTCAAATATTTTTCAATAATTGGATTTTTTAAATCTTCAATGCCATTAATATGAAGAACATCAAGGTTAGGTTGTTGTGAAAACCAGGTTTCTACTACCCGTACTTGTTTTTCGAGTGCATCAATTAATTGTTCGTTATATGTCGATTGTTTTAGACCTCCCAATGACATTAAAAAGTCTGCTGAATTGTTCACGTCGTCTTCTACATATACAAAAGAATAGTCAAATCTTCCGGTAAGGCTACCAACCAACATCACTGGAACAAAAACAATAGATTCTTTATAGTCAACCAACCAATTGGGTTTAGTAATTTCTATGGAACTGCCAAAAACATCTTCAATATCTCCACCTATTTCTAAACCATTATCCTTGAGGTAATTGAGCACTTCAAAAAGCTTTTTGGACGGCACCCCTGTAATGATTGTTTTTTCACCTAGCCGGTATTTCGACACCAAAAGGTTATAGTAGGCTGCTTCTTTTGAATTACCTAATGTTTCATGTAAATCTTGTAACCACCTGTATGTTTTCGGTAGATTCGGAGCAAGGTTAGCAACTACTTCAAATGAATGTATCGCTGATTGATATTCTTTAAGGAAGACCAAACATTCACCTAAATGAAAATGTGCTTGAGGATAATGGTACAATTTTTCAATTGCATTTAAAAAATATTCCAAAGCCAATTCATATTCTTCATTTCTTAAGGCTGCCAAGCCCATTCCATGGTGAGCATGTGGATTATCTGGGTCAATTGAAATTGATCGTTGAAAACACATTTTGGCACCCTCGAGATCTCTCATTACGGTCAAAACTTTACCCAATTCGAGCAAAACATCAGGGGCATCGGGAAATGATTTCTTTGCTTTATCCAGAAGTTTTACAGCGGAGGACGCATTATTTAGTCCAATTTGAACTTTGGCCTCCAATATATCTAAGAAATCGTCTTTCATCAATTTATCCTGACGGATATATTCTATATATTCTTGTGCCAGAGGAAATCTTTTTGTTTTTACTGCGCAATTAATTATTTCTATCAGATAACGAAAATCAGGAGATTCTCTATTTTCAATTTCTAATAACAACTCTAAGGCTTCATCATAATGACCAGCGCTTGAATATGATTTAGCCAGGTAAAAATTATTTTCTCGAATTACATTTTTGAGGTATTCTTTCCTGGTGTCATCTGCATTGTCGAGAACTTTCATGTCATCAACATAGCCCAAATCTATTAATTGTTGCAGGGCAGCTTCATTCATGGCATCATCGACTTTTAATAATTTCACCAAATCACCTCCTGGCTTATCGATATTCTCCCAACTTTCGATGTAATTTACTTCACGGGGTTCTTCAAATATATCAAGTAGAGGTTTTCCATCCATATCCTTGGCAACGGGCAAATCAAATAATGTTAAAAGAGTAGGTGTCACATCTAACACTCGTGCACCATAAATTCTCTCTCCTTTTTTAATGCCAGGTCCCATTGCGACAAAAATACCATAGGGAGCATGTTCAACTGCCGGCCCGGAAGGAACTTGAGGAACAAACCTTGGCCTCAAATGATCTGAATGAAAACCGTGATCTGAAACAATGACTACTGTAGTATCATCATCAATTAATTTAAGCAACCTTTCAAGCATCATATCATGAAAGACATAAGCACCTTTAACCACATCCTTGAAAAGTTCATAGGCATCTTCGTCCATTCCTTCCATCTTGGGAGGATTGTACTTCATAAAGGCATGGCTAAAATGATCTATTGCGTCGTGATAAACAGCGGTAAAATCCCATTCTTCAGTTTCCATTAATTCTGTGCAGGCACCATGGATAGTACTGGCATGAGCCAAAAACTTTGCAATAACCGTGAGACGTTTATCTTGTTTCTTATCTAGTGCTACAGCTTCAGGTACAAATGGCATAACAAGGTTTCCTGTAATCTCATGAGGATGCACCCGAACAGCCATCATTTTTTCAATTATTCTTTCTGGATAAATAGTTCCTTCGGGCATTTCCCAATTATTGACATCCATGGTCTCTTTACCTTTCTTCTCTTGCTGAAAGAGATTTGAAACCATGCAGCCATTGATTGACTCCACAGGATTACTTGGCCACCAACCAATGATATTCGACTTGTACCCCTCCATGGTCAACATGTTCCATATGGCTTTTACTTTTCTGGAATATGATGAAACGGGACGAACACCACCTTTGCCGTCGTGTTCAACAAATCCTAAGACACCATGTTTGAAGGGACGAACACCTGTTGCAATAGAGGTCCACAACATTGGAGATAAAGGTGGGTCTAGTGTTGCCAGTCTTCCCCTAACACCTCTTTCAATTACACTTTTCATTGCAGGCATTAACCCGTTATCGACCATTTGGTCAATAATTTTCCAATCAGCCGCATCCCAACCAATTAGTAAAACCTTATTTTTCTTCTTTTGCATTATTTTGTTCTTGTTCCCATTTCAATTTCGCTTGTTTCCAAGCCTTAATCCCTACATTTCCCAAGGCAAGAATTCCTAGTGAACCACCAGGTGGAACATCAAAAGGTTTACCATTTAAAGTAATAATTACTTTATCATTAGCTGATTTATTTCTATTCATGTCTATTTCTGTATAGGTCAGGTCGAACCACTTTGATTAGTTCGTCAACTGAAGCATTAAAACCACAAAATTGAATGATTTCCTTCAATTTAATTTCAGGATTTGACATTAGTTCATTGTAATTGACGTCTAAATAAGGTATGTCATTTTCCTTAAAAAATTTATAGGTCTTCTTTAAATGAAAATCATAAATTGTTCTAAATTTTTCCCTTTCACTAACTTGGTCTTTTTGCAGCATTTTTTCTTGAGACCTGAGAATTTCATCCATATCTCTTCTCATGAAAAGCACCTTGTATTTTAAATCTTTATTCAAATAAATTGGCAAAGGAGCAACAATTTTTATCGCTTTTCCATTTGCTTCATTCAAAAAAGAGTTGTCCGTTACAATTGCTTTTACCGCGTCCAGCTCAAAATATCCTTCGGGGTTACTAATGTCCTTTTCTCTTTTCCCGTCTGATAAAATAGGAGTCCCCGATTTATGGACGATTTGCATCATAAGCGATGTTCCCGAACGTGGCAACCCCGTAATTACTAAAATTGCTGACATTACAAATTACTTTAAGAATCAAAAGTAATTAATTTTAGAGCTGTTAAATTGAATCCAAGATGATTTTATTTCTTTTCAATTTAATCGATCCTTTCATCTCCAATTGTTTAAGTAAGCGAGAGATTACTACTCTTGAGGAATTTAACTCCTCAGCTATTTGTTGATGCGTAACGTTTAATTCGAGTGAACCCGTTAATTTCGCCTGATCGATTAAATGTTTTTGCAAACGTTCATCCAAATTCATGAATGCAATAGCGTCAACTGTTTCGAGTAACTCCATCATTCGTGAATGATAACTTTGTAAGATATACTCTCTCCATGATTTGAATTTTTCCATCCATGTCTCCATGAAAATCAATGGAATCATTAATATTGTTGAATTCTCAACAGCTATAGCTTTTACCTCGCTCACTGACTGTCTCATACAGCACTGCAAAGTCATTGCACAAGTATCCCCTCCTTCAATATAATAGAGTAAAAGTTCGTCTCCTTGAGTATTTTCTCTAATTACTTTAATTGATCCTTGTAAAACGATTGGAATTGTAAGCATTTTGTCACCAACATGCAAAATATGTTCATCTTGTTCAACTTTAAAAAGCTTTCCATGATGTAAAAGTAAATCAATAAGATCGGACTCAATAATTCCGTCCAATAAAGTATTAATCCTGGATTTCAGGGTCGGCGTTATCTGAAGATTTTTCATAAGAAAAGAAAAAATTAGCCCAAATGATCTTGGACAAAGCATATATGTATGGACCCAAAATTAACGTTAAAAAAATTATCGATCCTATTTGCCATCCAACAGAAAAAGACGGCAAAAACAAATTAAATGACACCCAAACTGTCACAAATAATGCTACCCCGAGTGCATATGCAACATACATTGCCCCATAGTAAAAACCGGGTTCTGATTCGTACTTAAATCCGCATTTAGAACATTCACGATGAATGTCACCTGCCTTAGACAGGTTATAAGGATGTGAAATAAAAAAATCTCCTTCGTGACACTTGGGACATTTGAACTTGAAAATACTATACAACTTCGAACCTTTAGCAATCATTACTCCATTTTTCTCCAAAGATAGCTAATACGGGCCGAAGTTGTGTAACTAGGGTTACAAGTCAATTATCAGAAAAGAATTAGTTTAAGAAAAGCTCCTAATGAATTTAAATTTTTATTAATTTCCCAATCAAAATTTAAACATATGAAAAAACTGCTACTTCTATTTGGGATCATTTGTTTTTTAAACAACGTCCATTCGCAATGTACAACCACTAACGCTACATCTTGTGTATGTGAAGATGGTACGGCAAATTGCTTGTTATTACCAGATATTACAGCATCTTGGAAGGGCATTGCAAATAATGGATTTACAGAATATCCTCAAACAGGTGCCGGAACTAACTACACTGGACAAGGTTCTGACAATGGAAGATTAAGAGTTACAGGTTCAACCCCAAATATTGGTCATGGCTCATTCACAGTTAGAGGGCAAGATGCAAATGGTATGCGTACCTTCCTTTGTGGCAGTGACACTGTTTTTAATGTAGCTCCAAATGGTCAGTTCACCTGTCCAAATGGCTATCCAAATCCTAAGCAGCTCATTACCCAACGTATTTATCGTAAAGATGGCAACGCAATGACTTTTGTCGATCAATATGCGGGTAGTGTAACGTATCACCCTGCTCATGGTCATAACCACGTTGATGACTGGGCAGTAATGACCTTAAGAATTCAAACATCAGATCCTAATCCTCTAAACTGGCCGATTGTTGGTACTGGTGCTAAAATTGGATTCTGTTTAATGGATTACGGTCAATGTGGTTCTCCCGGAAGCACCTATGATGGTCATTGTCGGGATAACAATACCGTTTACATGGGAGGAAATGTTATGTACAATGTAAATTTTCCAAATTGGAATTTAGGAGGTGGCAATTATAATTGTTCAGTTATAGAGCAAGGAATTTCTAGTGGCTGGACGGATGTTTACGGAAAGCACTTGGATGGTATGTGGATCAACATTCCACCGAACACTTGTAACGGAAATTATTACATTGTGATGGAAGTGGATAAAAACAATATTTTCTTAGAGGAAAATGATGACAATAATTACACCGCAGTGCCTGTAACGCTTACGCTTCAGCACCCAGCGGGAACGCCTCAGGCTCCAATCATCTCCTCTGACAATTCAAATAACTTGTGCGATGGACAAACTATAACTTTAACAGCTACAGCTGGTACCAATTATTTATGGTCTACAGGTGATACCACCCAAAGTATTACAATAACTCAAGCAGGTTCATACACTTGTGAAGTTACTAACTATTGTGGAACCAATATTTCTGATCCCTTTGTAGTGAATAATGTTGCTCCCAATCCGCCAATAGCCGTTGGTGATACCATTTGTGTATCAGGTTCAATGGAGTTGACCGCAACAGCATCGGGTGATATTACTTGGTATGATGAATCTGGAAATTTTGTTGGTGCTGGCCCTACATTTACAACCCCCAATTTAACAGCAACTACTACTTATTATGTTCAAAACACAGATGTTTACACTGATTCTGTTAATGCCGAACCTCATACAAATGGAATTGGCGGAGGTGGTTGGGTAGCTACTGAACAATATGAAATTTTTAACAGTTTGATTCCATTTACGCTTCAATCAGTTTTAGTTTATGCACAAAATGCAGGTTCTATAACAATTGATCTGCAGGATGAATTGGGTGTTGTTTTACAAACTACAACAGTAACAGTTCCTGCAGGGGCGAGCAGAGTAGATTTAAACTTTGACGTTCCAGTTGCTAACAATTTGCGTTTAGTTGGAAAAAATATTAATACTGGAGGACTTTACAGAAACAACAACAGTGCAACTTATCCATATGATCTTCCTGGGATTATGTCTATAATTGGAGCATCAGCCGGCGCATCTTACTATTATTTTTTCTACGACTGGGAAATTCATACAGAAAACAGTACTTGTCCTAGTGCAATGGTACCAGTTGAGGCAGTTGTAAGTTCTTGTGCATCAATTGGAGAAAATGTTCCTTTTAGAAAATCAATACAAATTGCGCCCAACCCAAATGATGGAATATTTAATGTACAGTTTTCAACAGCTTATGACGGTGCGTTAAAAACTCAATTAATCAATCTTGTTGGGTCTACAGTTTATGAAAAAGAAATAATTCATCATAGCGGAACAAACCAGATCACCATTGATTCGAGAGGAATTGCCAAAGGCGTTTATTTATTCAATATTTATTTCGAAGGAAAAAACTACACTTCAAGGTTGATTATCGAATAATGTCTTGGTTCATCAAGAAATATTTATTACTTCCGTTGCTATTTTTCAACGGAAGTTTTTTTTTCAGTCAATCCATAGCAGAATGGGAAATATTTAATACTAGTAATTCACCTTTGGAAAACAACACCATACGTTGTCTCACTGTTGACTTAAACAACAAACTATGGGTTGGCACAGATAATGGTTTGTATACTTATTTTGAAGGAATCTGGCAAGTTTACAATTCTCAAAATACACCCTTAGAAGACAATTATATCAGGGCATTGGCCGTTGATTCTAGCAATAACATTTGGATTGGTACCACCTTAAAAGGATTATATTGTTTCAATGGTTCAACATGGCTAAATTTCAATAAAACGAATTCTGGAATAATAGATAATTTCATCAGGGCCATTGCTGTTAGTGACAATCAGGAAGTTTGGATCGGAACAGTTGAAGGATTCTGTAATTTTGATGGATCCAACTGGAATAGCTGGACAATTGTTAATGCAGGGTTATTGTCTAATAACATCACCTCTTTTGCTTTTAATGCCAACGGAAAAAAATACATTTCAACCATAAATGGAGGAATGATCTACATGGAAGCCAACAACTTGTCTATTTATACCATTTCAAACGGTGGAATACCTGATAACTCTGTAATTTCGGTACAAATCGATGCAACAAACAAACCTTGGTTTGCTTCTACTTCCCAAGGGCTTTTTACGGATACAGGCAATCAATTGTGGATGAGCTTTAATGTTACCAATTCCGCTATTCCGACTAATAGTTTAACGGCCTTTCAGATTGACCAAAATCAAAATTTTATCATTGGATCTCATCAAAATGGTGTGATTATACGTACTAACAATTCAGATTGGTTGAACTTTGATACAAACAATAGCCAATTACCTGATAACTTCGTCCATTGTGTACAAAGAGATGCGAACAATAGTATCTGGATAGGAACTGATAATGGGGGGTTAGCAAAATTAAAATTAAACTTTTTAGCCGTAAATGAAATAACGGACGAATCTTCCTTTACGCTTTATCCAAATCCTGCACGAGCATTAACAGAAGTTGTCTTCATTCATCCCAAAGTTGAAGGTGAGATTCAGATTTACAGCATGCAGGGTGAAAAACTCACTACAGTTTTCTATGACAGAGATAACGAAACCTTAACTATACCAAATCTCCCATCAGGAATTTATATGTTTATAATTCAAAGCAATGGTGTTCAGTGCATCAAAAAGGTAAGTATTCAAAATGATTAAAGTGACTTTATTCCTTTTTTATATAGTTTAATCATTAATTCTGAGAAAAGTTAAATGTAGAATGTATAATTGGATTTAATATTTATTGATCCAAATCTGCTAAAAATCTTTTATTTCCCGGAAATACGCAACAATTTTATTTTGTCTTTGAGCTCTAGTTTTCGCGTATGAATTTCCAACACACCTTCCTCTTTAAAATCTTTTAGTAAACGAATAAGCGTTTCTGTAGCTATACCAACAAAATTGGCCAAATCTTCCCTTGTTAGATTGATTTGCTCTTCGCCATATATTTCTTGCAATAAGAGCAATGAAAAAGCTAACCTTTCCCTTACTGATTTTTGAGCCATATTCGTTATAAAAAGTGCTCGGTCGCCTAATTCCTTTGACATATCCTTGATTATACCATTTCGTAACCCTGGATTATTTTCCATCATCGTTAAGAAATCATCTTTTACAATGAAACAAATGTTACATTCTTCCAAAGTCAAGGCTGATACTTTGTAAGGTTCTTCACTAAGCATTGACCGAAAACCGATGATCTCCCCTTCTTTGGCAATATGTATGATTTGTTCTCTACCTTCATCCCCTCTTGTAAATATCTTTACTTTTCCTTGGTTAATACAGTATACTCCTCTGGGATAATTGCCTTCTACAAATAATGGTTGATTTTTTTTGTAAAATGTACAAGTTTTAGCCTCATTCGCTAACTCAACCTCATGATCACAAAATCCACCAAAAAAGGATGACTTTCTAGCACCACAAGTAGAACAAGAAACGGTTTTATGTGATTTATTAATCATTTTAATTTATCCTTTCAACTGTAAAGGTAGAATATTTCTGAATGGTGAAAAAATGACTTTCGTACAATCTAAAAATTCGATATTAAACAAAATATCTATTCATTTAAAAGACTTAAATGATAATATAAGTGAAGAAGATCTGGTTACATCTGAAATGGTAATCTATCCTCACCCTTCTCTATCACGAAATATTGACACATTAAAATAATAGGGGAAATCCCGGTAGTTACTACCTATTCAACATTACAGGCATTACTAACATCAATACGTCCTCATTTGGATTATCACCATTTGCAGGCATTAGCAATCCAGCTCTTGAAGGTTCACTCATTTCTAATTTCACCTCAGGTGTATCTAAATTGTTCAACATCTCCATTAAAAATCGTGAGTTGAATCCGATTTCCATATCATCACCATTATAATTACATGTTAAACGCTCATTTGCTTCATTGGCAAAATCAATATCTTCTGCGGAAAGTGATAACTCTGAACCTGCTAATTTCAATTTTATTTGATGGGTCGTTTTATTGGCAAAAATGGACACCCTTTTTATTGAACTCAAAAATTGAGCCCGATCAATTGTAAGTACATTTGGATTTTCCTTTGGTATAACCGCTTCATAATTCGGGTATTTACCATCAATAAGGCGACAAACCATCACAATATCATTAAAAGTAAAAACAGCGTTTGATTCATTATATTCTACCGTTACCTCTTCACTGCCAGATAAATTCGATTTTAGCAGATTCAAGGGTTTTTTAGGCAGGATAAATGCTGAACTTCCGTTGGCTTGAGAATCTGTTCTGCGGTACCTAACCAATTTGTGCGCATCAGTAGCTACAAAAACGATATCCTGAGGGCTGAATTGACAATAAACTCCACTCATAACCGGTCGTAACTCATCATTTCCTGTGGCAAACAAAGTTTTATTGATTGCCTTAGAAATAATATCTCCAGAAACCTTTAGTGTATGGCTATTATCAATACCGGGAGTTTTCGGGTAATCATCCCCGTTGAATCCCGTCATTTTAGACTTTCCATTATCGTAAGCAATTTCAATTGAATACGTTTTGGTATCTACTAAAAAGGTACAAGGTTGATCAGGTAAAGCCTTAAGTACATCAAGAAGCAATTTTGCGGGGATTGCAATTTTTCCAGAATCATTGGCTTCCGCCTCTAAAGTAGTACGCATAGTAGTCTCTAAATCCGATGCTGAAATGGTTAATTGCCCATTAGCGACTTCTACTAAAAAATTATCGAGAATGGGTAACGAATTACTTGTACTTAATACGCCTGAAATACTTTGCAAATGCTTTAAAAGTGTACTGCTGGATACAATAAAATTCATCTTGATCTATTTTAATTCAAAACTAAGAAAACAACCGCCCGTATGTATACTAATACAGCAGCTTTTTATGATTTTTTATTAACAATTATCGCTTCTTGACAACTGGTATCTCCATAGGGAAATAAACATTTCCATATAATAATGGATTGAATACGAAATACTGACATTTCACAATACTTCCATTAGGTAATTCGCACCAAAATCTATCCTGGTCATTGTCAATTATTTCGCCGAATTCATTGGGTAACATAACTCCGTTTTTAATGCGAAACATTCGCAATTTTGTAGTTTTACCACTAGTTTCCCTAAGGGTTAATTCTGCGAATGGAACTGTTCTTTTCATGCTGTCAATTTGCAGTGCAGACAATTCGTAATTGGGTAACTCGAAATGGATTTTTTTGTATCTCTGCAAATAACTGATAACTTTTGAAGTGTTCGTTATGTTCAATTTTTTATCTTGCTGATAAACCTCCACTTGATTACCGCTTTTTTTGACCAAAAAACTCATAAATGGTTTATCGTTAAATTTAACCGATACAGAGGAAATCTGATCCATTGGCACAGCAAAAATATTTGTGCACATCCACTTTCGTTTATCAGCAAAAAACCTTGGCTCGATGATTCCATTTTCACCCCTTATTTTCATCATAACGGGATAAGTACTCTTACCATGTTTGGCATCATCTAATAGCATTACCTGACCATAATGGTCCTGCGATGAAGGCCCGATATACCAGGTCTTTACCCAATTTCCATTTTGATAAATCATCACTTTAGTATGCTGGGTAATCATTAATTTATAAAATTGATCGATAGATTTATCTGGCACATAACCTTTAAACTCTATTTTTTTAAATGTTTCCAAAATAAACTTGACACTTTGTTGGTTGATACATTCTCCATTTTCAGCTTTCCAAAGTTCTCCATCCCTAACCAGCGTGATACGGTTGTTTTTGGGATCTGAAATACTAATTTTATCAATACTGGAGGTGTCCTCAACACTAAACTCTATTAATTCGGTATCTGATTTTCCTTTGGTTTTCATCAAATTCATGGAATACCATATCAAACCACATAAAATCAATAATGAAACAATTAGAATTATTAGTCTTTTCATCGTGTTAACGTGTGTATTTACGTTTTCTCAAGAAGGTCATCGTCAAAGCTAAAAGCGCGATCGACATAACGGGTATGATGATATTAATTAACTTGTAAAAAGTAGCATTTTGTTTAACTTTTTCCCGATCCAATTCGCGGATATCCACTTGGCGACTTCTTAATTCCAAAACAGTGACATCACCCATCATGTAATCTACCATATTTTGAAAAAACTCCTGATTACCAAAATAATACAGTTTATTAAATTTAGCCAAATCTTCATCCATTCTTAAATTGTTAAAACGAGATGCGCGATACATAAATCCAGTACCTTCTTTATTAAGCATAGAATCTACGGAATTGGCCATGAAACGGCTATTGCCAATTAATAATACTTTCCCAGGTTTGGAACTTTTCTCTTGATAAACATATTTCCTCTCGACTGTTGAATCGTTCTTAACTGCGGACACATATTCATCCACAATACGGTTTCGAAACCTTGAAACAAAATTCCCTTCTGCTATTGCTGCAAGAATCTTTTTATTGGAGACATTACTTGGATCTTGATTTAACTCTGGATTATTTTTATCAAAATTCATTGCCATTCCCATACTAATCATTGGTGCGAGCCCGGTTACATTACTATTAGAGGAAGAGGTTAATATTGGTTTTACAGTAACATTCTGAACTTCGTTCATTTGAATCTCACTTGTGTATTTCAATGAAACTGGTTCCACATTTTTTGCAATAGGATGATTTGTTGGGGATGCTAAAACATTATAGAAATAAGGAAGCTCAAGCACTTCACCTGCATATGGTACAGCAATAGGAACACTTTTCTCGTCAATTACTAAATTATCGTTGAGTTTCAAACCATAATCAAATAACATGTCATCTAAACCTGTCTCATTCCGCATGGTATGTGTATTTCCATATGTTTTCAAGGTGTCTTCATTTAATGTCAATGCATCCAACATACACATCAATTTACCACCTCGCATAACATATTGATCAATAATGTATAGCTCTTTATCAGAAAAAGCAGCCTTAGGACCAGCAATAATAAGTCCGTCAACGTTATCAAGTGCGGCCAAAGAGTCTTTGATGTTAACATCTGCAATAGCGTAATAAGGTGCAATTAAAGCCCTGACTCTTGCAGTCTGCTTATAATCTAATTCACCATGCCCCTGTAAAAAGGCTATTCTTGGTTTTTCCTCTTGAATTGCCCTTCTGATAGAGCTCACGAGTATGTATTCTAAGTTATTGAGTGAATTTTCAATATTCTGTTTAATAGCCTCAATTGATTGATATGGAAATCCCGGGTCAGAACCTGGAAGAAATTGTACATATTGAACAGTTGAACCACCGTAATCTATTACGGCGCCCGGCCATATCATCATCTTACTCAGTTCACCGTCTTTTTTTAACATTAGTTCCATTGGAATTATTCCTTTATTCTTAGCAAACAAAGACTCGAATAAAGATCGCTTTTCTGCATCAGTACCAACATTAGGGTCGATGAATTCAAATTCTATGCGGTCACCTGCAATTTCCTTAAATTGAATTAATTTATCTTCAATTGCATTCCTAAAAGATCTCAATTCTGCAGGTAAATTTCCCTCGAGATATACTTTTATATTTAGCCTGTTTTTAAATTTTTCTTTATTTCCTAAAAATTCCACCGTCGCATCAGCCAATGTGAAACGACCATCCTCAGTCATGTCAATCCTATAATTCAGGAATGAACTGATAATATTTAAAAAAACAAGCGAAGCAACTGTAATCCAAAAAAATGCCCAATTAAAAATTCCTTTTGAAATTCCTTTTTTAATCTCCATCTCTATTTTTTTAATGTTTTAATAACGGTTAATGCCGCAACCAAAAACAAAACAATTACACTTAAAAAATATACTACATCACTTATTACCAGTAAACCTTTTCTGATTCCATCAAAATGATACGAAAAACTCACATATTGTATGATGTAATCATATTCACCAAGCAAATTATAAGAACCGATAAGCATGAAGCCATCATAAAAGATCCAGCATAAAAACATCGAGATTATAAATGATACAATTTGACTGCTGGTCAATGAAGAAGTAAAGATTCCTATAGCCACAAAAGATGCTCCAACCAGTATCAAACCAAAATATGACGTTAGTGTTGCTCCTTCATCAATTATTCCAACAGGATCACCTAAGTAATATATCGAGATGAAGAATGTTATTGTCGGTAAAATTGCTATAAGCATCAATGTTAACCCTGCTAAATATTTAGCTAATAGAATTTTTAAATCAGAAATTGGCCGAGTAAAAAGCAATTCAATAGTTCCCGTTCTCCTTTCCTCTGCAATTGATCGCATGGTAATTGCCGGGATTAATATCAGTAAAATCAACGGGGATAAATTAAAAAATGGAATCAAATCTGCTTGATTCCCTTCCAATAAATTTGTTTCGTAGGATATAACCCAGTGAAAAATCCAAGAGGCTACAAGAAAAATAAAGATGAATATGTATCCTATTATGGATCCCAAAAAACTTTTGATTTCCCTGAAATACAGTGCTCTCATTTGTTTAAATTAAAAACAATACAAATTTACTATTTCCTTTGAATCTTAATAGAACCCTTTTGAAGTAGTTTCCCTCAAACGAATATTGAAAAGTTGTTAATGCAAACAAAAAAAGTCCCAAAAGGGACTTTTAAGAATTAAAATAATGCTATTGTATCGTGTTATGCTAACTTGACTTTTACTGCATTCAATCCTTTTCTTCCTTCTTCAAGATCAAATTCAACTTCGTCATTTTCTTTGACTTTGTCTACTAAACCAGAAACGTGCACAAAATATTCTTTGTTCGATTCTGAATCTACGATGAAACCGAAACCTTTAGTTTCATTGAAGAATTTTACAACTCCTTTACTCATTATACTTCTATTAAATTTGTCTAAAGGTACGCTTATATTTTAGAAATAAATAAAAATTTATTGTTTTTCCATAAAATCCTATTAATTCGATGATTGATACTGCATACCACTGAAGTAATTAGTAAGGGTCCAAGCTTCAGGCTTTGAAGCAAACCAAGGTTTTATTCTTGGCCAAATTTGACCAAAAACGTTTGAATTTCTATAATTGTCTAATGCTGCATCACTTTCCCATAAGCTATAAGTGAAAATAATTGCTGGATTGCTCTTGTCTTGAAGAAGCTGCATACCATAACAACCTGTATAATTGTTAACATCATATTTTATGTTTTCAAAAAAAGATAGGAATTCCTCTACTTTTTCATTTTGAAATTCCAGCTTTACGATTCGTGTTATCATTTTAAAAAAGTGATTCGAGGGTTGAATGTGAGCCTCTGGGTGTAAATTCAATGCGCACAATATCTCCCACCCTAATACCAAATAGCTTTTCTGCTCCTCCTGTACGCGAATTCGCCCCTCTATTTACTGCTATTTCCAGTAGCCCATTATCGTTAAAAATGGCTACCCTCTCCCCTGGAGGAACTGAATTATACGTTTCTGAAATGGCATCAATATGGTACTCTTTGTTTCGGTAATAAATGGTAAATGGCGTACCTTTTCCAAAACGGTCAAATAAGGACTGATGAACATTGGTAATTAAATTTCCATAGTTATCCACTATAACCACATTACCTTTTATTAAATTCGTTTCTACTATTGCTGCAGGCGCAAATGCTGTTTTGTAAGAATCAAAAGGTGATGCTAAAACATCAATTGACTCTCCATTTAAAAGACGGCATGCAACAGGAACAAACATATTTTTTGATGGGAACTTAAAAAGATTAATATTGGATAAAACATCGTCAATTCGATAAAACGCCTCCGGTCGCTCTCCATCAAGTAAGGATCCGAAAAAACCATTGTCATTACCAATAAAATATTGTTTTTTGTAAAACAATATCGATGGAAAGGATCCCTCTGAACCTCCAAAATTTATCATCGGTTCACTGTCGACACCAATAATGTGAACAGTTCCCTCCGGAAAATCATCAACGCAACATTTGATGTAAAAAGCTGCTTCTGCAACATCAAATGGTTTAATTGAATGACTGATATCAATTATATTCGCCTGCGGACATCTCTTCAATATGGATCCTTTCAATGACGCTATGTAGTGGTCACGCATTCCCATATCTGTTGTCAGTGTAATTATTTGCATCTTACTCAGTGAGTCGAATTAATATCTAGAAGAAATATTCTTAAATTTGTTCAAATGTAAGTTTTCTGAAAAGATTTTAAGTAAAACCAACACCAAAATATTTAGCTTGCACGAGAGAAAAATTCAAATTTCAAAAATCAATCCCTTGGAATTGTTTGGCGTAAATAATACGCTTTTAAAACATATCAAGAGCTTTTTCCCTAAGTTAAAAATAACAGCGAGAGGAAATGAATTAATGATTCAAGGAGAAGAAGAGATAATGGACGAATTTGAGAGAAAATTCGACTTAATTATTCAGCACTATCACAAATATAACATGGTCACTGAAAACAATATCGACAATTTAATGCTTGACGATGGCGCTGTTATGATCTCCACTGATGATGGTTCTGAGACTTTGGTGCATGGCAACGGAGGGGTAAAAATAAAGGCTAGAACGCTTAACCAAAAGAAATTGGTTCAGGCTGTCAATTCAAACGATATGGTTTTTGCTGTTGGTCCGGCGGGAACAGGAAAAACCTATACGGCCGTAGCTCTTGCTGTAAGAGCATTAAAAGCCAAAGAAGTTAAACGTATAGTTTTGACAAGGCCAGCTGTAGAAGCAGGAGAAAACTTAGGATTTTTACCGGGAGACCTAAAAGAAAAGCTTGATCCTTACCTCATGCCTCTTTATGATGCTTTGAGGGACATGATTCCGCCAGAAAAATTGGCTGATATGATTGAGTTTGGAATTATTGAAATTGCTCCGTTGGCTTTTATGAGGGGAAGAACGCTCGATAAAGCTTTTGTCATTCTCGATGAAGCACAAAACACCACGGCCATGCAAATGAAAATGTTCCTCACTCGTATGGGTATGACAGCAAAATTTGTAATCACAGGTGACATGTCACAAGTCGACCTCCCTCACCGCCAGAAATCAGGACTAGCCTATGCTTTGGATGTTTTGAAAGAAGTCGATGGCATTGGAATTATTCGACTTGGACAAAGTGATATTATTCGACACAGTCTGGTGAAAAGAATAGTTGATGCATTTGATAAGGCAGAGGCTGAAGAAAAAGCTAAAAAAGTAGACCATAAATAAAATTTATTGAAAGAGATGGAAAATGCATTGACGCAAAGCTCCTTTAACTTTCCTGGGCAATTATCCGTTTACAATGGAAAAGTTAGAGATGTGTATACCTTGGAAAAGGACGTTTTAGTAATGGTAGCATCAGATAGGATTTCTGCATTTGACCATATACTTCCTAAAGGTATTCCATGTAAGGGTCAAGTGCTTAATCAGGTAGCTACATTTTTTCTCGAAGCGACAAAGGATATTGTACCGAATTGGTTGATTGGAACACCAGACCCTTCAGTAGCAGTGGGTTATGCTTGTGAACCCATTCGGGTAGAAATGGTTATTCGCGGCTATCTGGCCGGACATGCTGCCCGAGAATATAAACTTGGAAAAAGAACACTTTGTGGTGTTACACTCCCTGAAGGGATGAAAGAAAATGACCAATTTCCTGAACCTATAATTACACCAGCCACAAAAGCTGAAGAAGGCCATGATGAAGATATTTCCAGAGAGGATATACTATCAAAAGGTATTGTTCCTGAGGACATTTATGTACAAATGGAAAACTATACCCGAGCACTTTTTGAAAGAGGAACAAAAATGGCGGCTGAAAGAGGTCTGATTCTAGTAGATACGAAGTATGAATTTGGCCTTCGAGACGGAAAAGTATATTTAATTGATGAAATTCATACCCCCGATTCTTCACGTTATTTTTACGCCGACGGATATCAGGAAAGACAAGACAAAGGTGAAGCACAAAAACAACTTTCCAAAGAATTTGTGAGGCAATGGTTAATTGAAAATGGTTTTCAAGGATTGGAAGGTCAGGCAATGCCCTACATGCCGGACGATTTTGTAGCGCTTGTTTCATCAAGGTATATCGAATTGTACGAACGCATTACAGGTAAGGAATTCCATGCCGCGAACAGTAGCAACATTACTGAAAGAATTGAAAAAAATGTAGTTCAATTTCTGGCAACAATGAAAGGATAGCTAATTAAAATGTCTGATGCAAGAAATGCAGTATTAGTATTAGGCGCGAGTCCCAATCCGCAGAGATACAGCTATAAAGCAATTGAAATGCTTTCGAAATTCAATTGGAATATTATTGCCTACGGTACAAAAAATGGGTCGGTTGCTGGAGTGCCTATTACCAACATTTGGCAATCGAATTGGAATATTCATACAATTACCATTTATTTAAACCCGTCAAATCAAGAACCGCTGTATAATCCAATTTTATCATTGCATCCTCAACGAGTTATTTTCAATCCCGGAACGGAAAACCCTGAGTTCGAATCAATTTTAAAAAAAGCAGGAATTAAAACTGAAAGGTCTTGCACTTTGGTTTTATTAGCTACCAATCAATTCTAACCCTTAAAATGCGAAAAGGGACCGCCTAAATCAGTCCCTAATCTTGATTATCGATTCTTTACCGGATTACTTGACTTCAATCGTCTTTACCGCTTTAGGTGAATCAATTTTTTTCTTAGCCATAACAATGTGTAATATTCCATCTTTATAAGTGGCATCAATTTTCTTTTCATCAACTGTATCAGGCATTTGAAATGAACGGTAGAATGAACGGAAATTAAATTCCTTTCTCCTGTAATTACCCTCCTTATCCTCTTCTACTACCTCATCCTGTTGCTCGGAAGAAACGGATAAAACATTATTTGTTAGCTCTATTTTAAAATCATCCTTTTTTAAACCTGGCGCAGCTAAATCAATAGCGACATCTTTGGCTGTTTCTGTTACATTAGCTGACGGCAAAGTAGTTCCAAGTGTAAGATAATTTCGATCTACCAAATCCAAAATGTCTCTATTCCAAAAATCATCTAAAAGACTAGTAGCTGTTGGAAATAAACTTGTGGTAGCACTTGGTAGCAACCTTGAACGAGTGATTAATGAACTCATAATTTTTTTATTTTAGTTAGACAATTGTTTTAAAATGTTTGATCCATTATCAAGCATTTCAACAAAGCTATCCCTCAGGCTTTTATTTTAAAACTTGTTTCAGTCAATAAAGATTTCTCCTCAATAAATTAGCACAATTAGTCAAAGAGTAATGGTAAAAGAACTTAAAAACCAGCTATCTTTTCTTATTCTTGTTTCCCAAATCAATTAGCAATGTGTAATTTTGTACATTCTACTTAATAAAATATGGAAAGATTTTCAAAGGCTTTATTCTCGATGCGCTCAATGGCTGTGGCGATGATTATTTTTCTTGTTGCTATCGCAGCGGCAACTTTTATCGAATCAGCCTACGATGTTCAAGCCGCCAAAATATTAATTTACAACGCGCTTTGGTTTGAAATACTCTTGCTGTTTCTTTCCATCAACTTGATAGCCAATATTTTCAGGTACAAAATGTTTCGTCGAGAAAAAATTGCCATGTTAAGCTTTCACCTTTCCTTTCTTATTATCATTTTAGGTGCTGGAGTTACACGTTATTTCAGTTTTGAAGGATTAATGATCATTAGAGAGGGTGAATCGTCTAATGTGATTTACTCCAGTGATCCCTATTTATGGTTCAAAATTAACGATGGGAAACTACAATATACCTATTCGGAAAAAATGTTCATGTCGGAAATTACCAATAATGATTTCGAAATACCAGTTGAATTTCCCAATCACAATAATCCTATAAACATTGAATATGTTAATTTTCAAAAGAAAATGATTGATTCCCTAGTAATCAATGATTCAATCAATGGAATGGCTTTGGAGATCATTACCGACGGTATGCGTCCAAATTTCCTATGTAAAAATGATTTTTTAATGATTGGTGACATAGCAGTTTCTTTTGAGAAAAAGGACGCCATGCCAGGAGTTCAATTAACCGAAAAATCAGGGAGAATTTTTATGACTTCAAGCTTTCCTGTAAGCTATTTGCCGATGTCAGAAATGAAAAAAGCCAGACAAGAAGGAACCGTTTCAGATTCATTATTTGAAAAAGTAGCACCAGGTCAGGAAGTACAACTCCAAACAACTACATTATACCGCGTCGGCAATCAACAAATCGTATTGAAAAGTATTATACAGCATGCGAAAAGAATGTTAGTTCCTTCTGGAAAAAGAAAAGATTATCCCGATTATCTTACCTTAAAAGTTACCGATGGTCAGGCTTCAAAAATTGTTCAACTGCCCGGAGGAATGGGACAAATTCCCGAACATGTTGTTTTTGAATTGAATGGTTTAACGTATGAAATGGAATACGGTTCCACGAAAATTGAACTGCCTTTTTACGTGAAATGTAATGACTTCCAATTGGAAAATTATCCAGGTACTCAAGCCCCTTCTTCTTTCGCCAGTGAAGTATCCATCATCGATAAGGAAAATGATTACAGCCGTGATCAGCGGATTTTCATGAATCATGTAATGGACTACCGCGGCTACAGGTTTTTTCAATCAGATTTCATTTTGGACAACCCTGCAACCCCTGAAAATGAAGAAGCAACTATTTTGAGTGTAAATGCCGATTGGTGGGGAACCAACATAACTTACCTAGGGTATTTACTAATGGCTATCGGGATGATTTTATCGCTTTTCTCTAGTTCGGGAAGATTCAGAGATTTGCATGAAAAAATCAAAAAATCCAAATTAAAGAAAGAAAAGTTGCTGCCTACAATTCTTTTACTGATAGGATTGTTCGGATCAACAAACGGATTTGCTCAACAACATGATCCGCATGATGGACACAACCATTCCCGGGAAGAAAATGCTGCCTTTTCGAAACCGGTAATAATTTCTGAGGAGCATTCTGAAATGCTTGCATCACTTTTAGTACAAATACCTCCAGGACCCGATCAGCGAGATCAAGGTAGAATAGTACCTCTTCATACCTTGTGTTTGAATTTGCTTAGAAAAGTTTATAAAAATGATACCTATCAAGACTTAAATGCCGTTCAAACCATTATGAGTTTAAACTTGTCACCGCATAATACTTGGGAGAAGGATAAAATTATTCAAGTTCCATATGCATTGCGTGATGAACTTGATTTGGGTACCTATGCCTCGATAAACGACTTAAGCAACAATAAAGAAGAATTCAAATGGGACAAGGAATATTTAATTGCTTTTCAAAAATTGGAGTCGAAGCGAAATGAATTTGATAAAAACCTGTTAAAATTATTTGAAAGATATACAATAACTAAATTATGTCGAAGAGGGTTCTATTTGAAATTGATTCCACTGAAAGGAGAATCCAATAACACGTGGTATGGTCCTTTAGATACGCTATTATTAAAAAATGATCCAGTTGGTTTCAATATTATGATAGACTATTTCAACGAAGTTTATTCTGCGGTTCAATCTAACAATTATTCTTCGGCAAATCAAAAACTAGAAGAATTAAAAAAATTACAACGTAACAATGCATCTGATATAGTCCCTTCAGAACTGTCTGTAAAACTAGAAATTGCTTACAATAATCTCAACATATTCAAAACCATCAATTATGTTTATCTTACAGTAGGATTTTTATTATTAGTTATATTTTTCATTAACATTTTTGTTAAATCTAAACCTAGAAAATTAGAAGACTTGAAAAATGCTGATAGCTCGTATCCAATGCTCAATAGATTGATTCTTATTGGTTTCTATTTAGTTTTAGTAGCAATTATTGTTATCAACATTGTTATACCTTCGAATGCCTTTTTAATACGCTTAATCAATTACCTTGTCCTTACGAGTGTATTTCTGCTCTATGCATTTTTAAATCGTAAATCAGGACCTAATCACAATAGTTTTCTAAATTTCCTGTACCACCTTTTCAATATTGTAATACTTGCAGCATTCATTTACCATGGAATTGGTCTGGGTATCCGCTGGTACATATCAGGTCATGCGCCTTGGAGCAATGGTTATGAAGCAGTAATTTTCATTGCATGGGTAACCATGATTGCAGGCTTGGTATTTTCCAGAAAGAACGCAGCAGTCCTTGGCGGAACAGCCATTTTAGCTGGACTAATGATTTGGGTTACACAAATGAATTTATTAGATCCGGAGATTACACCTTTACAACCTGTATTAAAATCCTACTGGTTGATGATACATGTGGCCATTATTACCGGTAGCTATGGCTTTTTAGGAATGTCCGCAATTCTAGGATTTTTAAACTTAGTATTGTATATTTTCAGAAATCAAAAAAACAACCAAATTGTGTCTTTAAATATCAATGAAATCTCCTACATTTCGGAAATGAGCATGACCATTGGTTTGTTTATGCTTACGATTGGTACTTTTCTCGGGGGAATTTGGGCAAATGAATCCTGGGGACGTTATTGGGGTTGGGATCCAAAAGAAACTTGGGCCTTAGTCTCGGTTTTGGTTTACGCAGTAATTCTTCACTTGCGATTCATACCTGGTTTAAGCGGTAAATTTTTATTTAATGTTGTTAGCTTTTGGGGATACAGCGCCATTTTATTTACATTTTTTGGTGTAAATTTCTATCTGGTAGGTCTGCACTCGTATGCCCAAGGTGAAGGGTTGGGAAGTATTCCATCTTGGTTAATAATCACTGTAATAATCTTTGCTTTATTTACCATTTTATCAGGTTTGATGAATAAAATTTTTATGAAGAAAAACCGATTTCAAGAACAAAATAATTCGCAGAATGACTAAAAGCCTTATACAAAAATTAGACATTCTTGCTTTTGCAGCGCACCCTGATGATGTGGAATTATCGGCATGTGGTACCTTGTTAAAACATATTGCCTTGGGAATGAAAGTGGGGATCATTGATTTGACGCAAGGAGAACTAGGAACACGCGGAAACTTTTCCACAAGAAAAGCTGAAGCTCAAATGGCTTCTCAAATTTTGGGAATTCATGTTAGAGAAAATCTGGGAATGCCAGATGGATTTTTTGAAATCAATACGGACAATAAAATAAAAATTATTGAAGTTATTCGAAAATACCGCCCTCAAGTAATCCTTGCCAATGCCATAGAAGATCGTCATCCAGACCATGGAAGAGCTGCGCAATTGGTTGCAGAAGCGACATTTTTATCTGGTTTACCCAAAATTGTTACGCATGATGCCGGTGAAGAACAAAAACCTCACCGACCAAAAGCCATTTACCATTACATTCAAGACTATTACCTTGAACCAGATTTCGTGGTTGATGTAACGCCATTCGTGGACAAAAAAATCGAAGCAATTAAAGCTTATAAAACACAGTTTTTTGATCCGGATTCCCCTGAGCCTGCAACTCCAATTTCCGGTGAGGATTTCTTTGAATTCATTACTGGACGTATGATGCAATTTGGCAGACCTGCAGGAATGAAATATGCTGAAGGATTCAACACTTGTAGATCAATTGGTGTGGATAATTTACTGGAATTAAAATAAAGTCAGACAACTTTTCCATCTGTAAATCAGTCTTTCGAACATGAAGAATATCAAACTGATTCTCCCTTTTTATTTTATTTTTTCTTTGAGTTTAAGCACTCTTGCTCAATGCACGGGTAACGAACCTCCAATAGAATTGGGCAATGACACTATTCTGTGCCAAGGGAGCTCCTTAACATTAATTGCACCACCAGGATATGATTATTACCAATGGTCAAATGGATCCATTTCCAATCAAATAACCGTAAACACAAGTGACACCTACACTGTTTCAGCAGGAATTACAGGCAATAATATCATTCTAAATGGCAATTTTCAGGCAGGAACCACTGCTGCAGCAAATAACTTTACTTCCTCTTATATTCCAGGAACTGGTGGAACGTACGGTCTGCTTTCCACCGAAGGACAATATGCCATTTCGACCTCGCCTTCACTCGTTCACAATAATTTCATGAATTGCGGAGACCACACTACCGGTAACGGAAACATGTTAATTGCCAATGGCGCTGCTACGCCTAATACCATTGTTTGGTCACAAACAGTGACTGTCACCACTAATACGAATTATGCATTTTCATTTTGGGAAATGAATGCATTGAATACTACGGCAACTTCAGATCTTCAGTTATACATCAATAATGTACCAATTTCAGCTATTGTACCAACCAATCCGGCAGCCTGCATTTGGACAGAAAATACTGGATTCTGGAACTCAGGGGCCAACACAAGTGCTATTTTATCCATTGTAAACCAAAGTGTCGTTGGTTCAGGAAACGATTTCGCAATAGATGATATCTTTTTTGCACCCATTTGTTTAATCGAAGATTCGATAGCGATCCTCTACGACACTATTCAAGTTAACGCCGGACTCGATATTACATTTTGTGCGAATGACCCAGAAAGTATAACCGCTACTGCGAATTCAAATGTCATCACCTGGAGCTGGTCCGATGGTGGAACCAACGCAACAACAAATCCTCAAGTTTCAGGTACATTTACAGCCACAGCAACCTCTGAAAATGGCTGTACTGCCAGCGATGCTGTTAATGTTACGATTATTCCAGTGGATTGGAGTATTGATGATATATTTATTGGCCCAACTGATTGTGGGCTTAACAATGGTTATGTATCGGCGATAACTTCAGGTAATTTTAGCGATCCGGCTAGTTACACTTGGTCTGGTCCAGGTCCAAATAATCCTAACTTTATTAATGCTTCCGTCTGGACTGATTTATCTGTTGGATGGTATTACCTGGAAATTGAATCTGCTGGTTGTTTACAATATGATTCTGCATTTGTCCCGCCTAACAATCCACCAAGTGCCAATTTAACTGCCAATCCAACTTCAGGGTATTATCCGTTAACGGTTGATTTCCAAAATAACAGTCAGAATGGTATTGCGTACCAGTGGACTTTTGGAAATGGCCAAAATGCAACGGTAAATGATTTGTCTGGTCAACAACAAGTATACGATACTACTGGTCTTTATACTGTAATGTTAGTTGCGCAAAACGGCAATTGCTTTGACACCGCCTATGTGGTCATCGAAGTTTTAGAACCACCTGTTATTCCGCCAGTCCTCCCTGTAGGTCTTGAACCAACCAATGTTTTTTCTCCAAATGGCGACGGAAAGAACGATTTTTATTCCTTCAAAATGTTAAATATCAAATCGCTTGATATAACCATCTTTAATAGATGGGGACAAATAGTTTATGAAAGCACTGACGTAAACGCAACTTGGAACGGTCAATCACAAGATGGATCGGATGTCAGTGATGGCACCTATTTTTATAAATTCAAGGCAACAGGTGCTCAAAATGAACCTTTTGAAGGACATGGATTTCTTCAAGTTGTAAGGTAATCAGTAAATATGAATAATTTTAATCAATTGCCCATTCCAGGTAACCTCATCACCTTGCTGTTTACCAGAAAAAACTCTTCCCAAAGGTGCTTGGATGTTTAAGGTGAATACCCGTTTATTTTCAACTTGAAAAGATCCAAAACCAACTGAAATATAGTACCATCCTTGCGTTGTCTCGATAAGGCTTCCGGGCACTACCCTGGTGCAATTTATTTCGGGTTTCAGTTGTAACAAAAAGGATTTAATCTTATCCAACTCGGCAATTTGACTTGCAATCTTTTCTTGTTCCAATTGAGCCATGGCTCTGGCGGTTTCATGTTTATCTCCAGCGGTGCTTTTAGATTCCGTTGCAGTTGACTCCCTTATTTCAAACATGGCATTTTTGAGCATTTCGGATTTATCCTCTAAGGAAGCCATCAACATATTATGTACAACCTGCTTATCCAAGATGTCGGTTATAAATTAATTGAAGTTGAGCAAAAATATTGTCAACTGAAAATTGAAGCGCGTGATTGCGAATTTGTGATGCCTCAAATTTTTTACCTTCCATGATTTGTTCCATGGCATGAACCAAACTCAAGTTATCTTGAGCATTCACTGGTATACCCAATTCCTCTCTCAAATTCGTTGCTATACCCACTGAAGTTGAGATTACTGGTAATCCACAGGCCCATGCTTCAGCAACCACAATAGAAAAAGTCTCATAATTTGAAAACAAAATGAACGCATCACTTGAATGATAATGGGTTACCAATTCTTCGGGTTGGCATGGCCCATAAAAGGAAACGAATACCTCCATTCTTTTTTCCTTAACTAACTTTAATAAGTCAGCATAATTTTCATCACTAACTATTTTCAAGCGAAAGTTTTTTCTACCGCCTTTAATCAACTCCTCCGCAGCAGCAATTATTCCTGTAGTATTTTTAATTTTATTGTCCAGCGTAGAAACATGTAAAAAGGTAAAAAAATTCGACTGAACAGTCGGTTTTAGGTTGAACAACTCAGTATTCACTGGATTTCCAATAACTGTAATTGGTTCAGGAATACCCGATTTAGACATGCCTTCTCTCAAAACTCCCGAAACAGCAATAAATTCATCCGCGTTTTTTTTCAATCCTCTTATAATCCAACGGTCTTTCCAATTTAACTGAGTGTGGTTCTCTTTTAAAAACAAAGAACCATGTTCACTGATGATAAGTGGTTTTTGAAAATATTTTTTGGCTCGGCGAAACAAAAATCCCTTGGGCAACATGCAATGTGCATGAATAAGATCAACATTGCCAATTTTTTTCATTTCCTCATCAAATGCAGCAATAATGGTGGTGTATTGTTTCCATCGGGATTGTAGCACAGGGTAATAAATTACCATTTCAGTAACATTACCTCTTGATATTGTTTCTTTATCAACCGTTGAAATTGAGGCGTCAGCTTGCAAATAAAGTACTGTAATTTGATAATGCGCTGCCAGCATATCCACATGCGATTGAACAAAATTTCCTAAAAATGGATGAACCCTGTTGGGATACCACGAGCTCAAAACAAGAATATGTCTTTTTTTGGCAGACAATTTAAACTAAAGTATGAGAAAAGACAGACTTCACTTGTTCAATAGCATAATCTATTTCCTCTTTTTTTGTGTAGCGGGAAAAAGAAAAACGAACATTAGGGCGAGTCAGGTCAGCTCCAATACCTTCGAGAACATGAGAAACTTTGGTAGCACCTGAAGTACAAGCAGATCCACCGCTTACAGCCACGCCTTTTAAATCGAGCGTGAACAATAACATTCCTGATTTATCGGTTTTCGGAAAAGATACATTCAAAACGGTATATAAGGACTTATCAAATTCAGTCTCTCCGTGAAAATAGACATCTGTAAAAATAGATTTCAACCGTTCAATCATGTAAGATTTTAGTGCCCAAACGTGCTTTTGATGTTCTTCCAATT